>Ga0194132_10001133_pt1:0-2500 | contig 54166 bp, 53 predicted proteins | sample TA2KigOf80mmetaG_FD_148612 | JGI IMG/M metagenome (GOLD analysis project Ga0194132, IMG submission 148612) | Freshwater microbial communities from Lake Tanganyika, Tanzania - TA2015054 Kigoma Offshore 80m | ecosystem: Environmental > Aquatic > Freshwater > Lake | place: Tanzania: Lake... | reverse complement strand
GCTTCGTAATCTTAACCCAGCCATTAGATACAAGTCGCCGGCTCATTCTTCAACAGGCACGCAGTCAGGCTTGACAACTCGTAGCCCTTCTGCTGCTTGTAGGCTTTTGGTTTCATGGTCTTTTCACTCCCCTCCCGGGGTTCTTTTCACCTTTCCCTCACGGTACTGGTTCACTATCGGTCATTCAGGAATATTTAGCCTTGCAAGGTGGTCCTTGCGGATTCACACGGAATTTCACGTGCTCCATGCTACTCGGGAAGCCGAAGGGGTTGCTTAAACAAGCTTAGTACTAAAAATAGGAAGTTAACTTTGACTACAAGACTGTCACTTTCTAAGGTATAGGATTCAACTATTTCGTCACTGTATATATTACTATTTTTAATCTAGCCCCTAATCGGTCCCACAACCCTAACCAAGAGGTTAGTTTAGGCCAGGTCCCAGTTCGCTCGCCGCTACTAAGGGAATCGTTTTTACTTTTTTTTCCTCTGGGTACTAAGATGTTTCAGTTCCCCAGGTTCGCTCTTTCTTCCTTATGTATTCGGGAAGAAGTTCTATGGAGTTGCCTCATTCGGAAACCTCCGGATCAAAGCTTTTTGCCCGCTCCCCGGAGCGTATCGCCGGTCATCGCGTCCTTCATCGCTTCTGAATGCCAAGGTATCCCCCAAAAGCCCTTTCTTTCTTGAATCGAAAGACTAAAATTATGTAGCCAGATTATAGGTGTGGAGGTAAGCGGACTCGAACCGCTGACATCTGCCGTGCAAGGGCAGCGCTCTACCAGCTGAGCTATACCCCCAGCTGGGCTATCCTGGACTTGAACCAGGGACCTCACCCTTATCAGGGGTGTGCTCTAACCAACTGAGCTAATAGCCCTACCTTATAAATTTAATGTAAACCGATACAAAATCGGTAAAGATCCTAATCGACCTTAATCGAAGAAATTATCTCATTCTTGTTAAAGGAGGTCATCCAGCCGCACCTTCCGGTACGGCTACCTTGTTACGACTTCACCTCGGTCACTAATTTTACCTTCGGCATCTCCTTCCTTGCGGTTAGGATAACGACTTCGGGTACAACCAGCTTCCATGGTGTGACGGGCGGTGTGTACAAGGCCCGGGAACGGATTCACCGCTGTGTAGCTGACCAGCGATTACTAGCGATTCCACCTTCATGCAGGCGAGTTGCAGCCTGCAATCTGTACTTGGAGTAAGTTTGAAAGATTAGCTTATCCTCGCGGATTTGCAACTTATTGTCTTACCCATTGTAGGACGTGTGTAGCCCAGGGTGTAAGGGGCATGATGACTTGACGTCGTCCTCACCTTCCTCCGGTTTGTCACCGGCAGTCTTTTTAGACAATAGAACTAAAAATAAGGGTTGCGCTCGTTGCGGGACTTAACCCAACATCTCACGACACGAGCTGACGACAGCCATGCACCACCTGTAGAAGCGGAATAAGGAATCCCTTTCAGGAAACCAACACTTCTAGCAAACCCTGGTAAGGTTCTTCGCGTTGCATCGAATTAAACCACATCCTCCACCGCTTGTGCGGGCCCCCGTCAATTCCTTTGAGTTTCACTCTTGCGAGCGTACTCCCCAGGCGGGATACTTAACGCGTTAGCTAAGATACTGAACGGGTCGATACGTCCAACATCGAGTATCCATCGTTTACGGCTAGGACTACTGGGGTATCTAATCCCATTTGCTCCCCTAGCTTTCGTCTCTGAGTGTCAGTAATAGCCCAGTAGAGTGCCTTCGCCATCGGTGTTCTTTCCAATATCTACGCATTTCACCGCTCCACTGGAAATTCCCTCTACCCCTACTATACTCAAGTCTCCTAGTTTCTACTGCAGATTTGAGGTTGAGCCTCAAGATTTAACAGTAGACTTAAGAAACCACCTGCAGACGCTTTACGCCCAGTAAATCCGGATAACACTTGCATCCCCCGTCTTACCGCGGCTGCTGGCACGGAGTTAGCCGATGCTTTCCACCTTAAGTACCGTCATATCTTCTTCCTTAAGGCACCGAGGTTTACAACTCAGTAAGTCTTCATCCCTCACGCGGTATTGCTCTGTCAGGCTTTCGCCCATTGCAGAAAATTCCTCACTGCTGCCTCCCGTAGGAGTCTGGACCGTGTCTCAGTTCCAGTGTGGCTGATCGTCCTCTCAGACCAGCTACTGATCGTCGCCTTGGTAGGCCATTACCCTACCAACTAGCTAATCAGCCGCGAGCTTCTCTTCAGGCAGAGGTGAATTAGTTTAACTTATCTCCTCTTTTTCACCCAGGGGCATATGGGGTTTTAGCGAATGTTTCCATTCGTTATCCCCCTCCTAAAGGCGAATTCTCACGTGTTACTCACCCGTCCGCCACTAGAATTAACCGAAGCTAATTCCCGTTCGACTTGCATGTGTAAGGCATACCGCCAGCGTTCATCCTGAGCCAGGATCAAACTCTCCGTAGTATTTCCTAGTTCTTTTTCCTTATCAACTTAGTTAGGACCTTTTTT
>Ga0194132_10001131_pt1 | contig 54250 bp, 53 predicted proteins | sample TA2KigOf80mmetaG_FD_148612 | JGI IMG/M metagenome (GOLD analysis project Ga0194132, IMG submission 148612) | Freshwater microbial communities from Lake Tanganyika, Tanzania - TA2015054 Kigoma Offshore 80m | ecosystem: Environmental > Aquatic > Freshwater > Lake | place: Tanzania: Lake... | reverse complement strand
CGCACGCGGCGGCGCGACGACCGGACCGGGTGCATCGGGCGGGCCGCTCGCCGGCGATGCCGCCAGTGTCCCTTCGATGGTCGTCCCGCCGATGGTCCTCCCGCCGACGGTCGTGCCGCCGACGGTCGCGCCGCCGATTGCTGCACCCTCCGCCGCCGCACCCTCCGCCGTCGCGCCCGCCGCGCGCGCGACGCCCGGTGCCGCGGGTGCCGCGGTCGCGCTCGAGGCGATCGACTATGACGGCGCCGGCCATGTCGCGATCGCCGGCCGCGCGCCCGCCGGCGCGGTGGTGCACGTCTATCTCGACACGACCTTCCTCGGCCGCGCGACGGCGGGTGCCGACGGCCGCTGGCAACTCGCGCCCGCAGCGCCCGTGGCGGTCGGCGAGTACGCGCTCCGTGTCGAGACCGTCGACGAAGGCGGCAAGGTGCTGGCGCGCATCCAGGCGCCGTTTGCGCGCGCCGATATCGCGCTCGCCGTCGGCCAGCGCGCCACCGTGATCGTCGAGCCGGGCAACAGCCTATGGCGGATCGCGCGGCGCACGCTCGGCCAGGGCACGCTCTATTCGGTGATCTATGATGCGAACCGCGACCGCATCCGCGATCCCGACCTCATCTATCCGGGCCAGGTGTTCCGGCTTCCCGCGACCTCGGTGAACTGACCGCGCGCGCCGTCAGCGTCAGGCGCGAGCCGGCGTGGTCAGGCGGGCGATGCGCTGGGCGACTTCGACATAGGGCCGGGGCGGCGCCAACAGCGCGACGGCCGCGGCGACGAGCGTGTCGGGCGTCGTCGGCTGCGGCACCGGGCCGCGCGCGACCAGCGTCAGCATCTGGTGGCGATCGACGGCGAAGCGGACATTGCCGGGCGGCTGGACGAGGGCGACGAACGCGCCGAGCTCGACCCGGCGCGCGGGCGATTCGGCGCTATAGGGGACCGGACAGACATTGCCGACGATCGAGATCGTCGGACCGTTGCCGCTGTCGTCGGCGGTGGCCTGGAACGGCACGCCGAAGAGGGCGAAGCCAAACCGCTTCGGCAGCTTCAGCGCGATGTCGCGGCCGTCGCCGCCGAGAAAGGCCTCGGCCATGTCGGCGGGCTGAGACCGTTCGGCCTCGGTCGAGTTGTCCATGGCGCAACCCCGGGGTGGTGGACCCTCGAACGCTGCACCGCGGTCGTTAACGGAGCCTGAACGGGCCCGTCACGCCGGCGCGTTCGCCTTGAGCCACTGGTCCTTGAGGGCGTCGCGCCGGACCTTGCCGCGATCCGAGCGGGGCAGCGTGTCGAGGACGACGATCCGCTTCGGCGCCTTGAACGCGGGCAGTGCGCGGGCGCAATGGGCCTTCACGTCGTCGGGCGAGAGCTGCGCGCCCGGCTTCGCGGTCACATAGGCGACGACCTCCTCGCCATAGATCGCATCGGGCACGCCGACCACCGCCGCCTCGAGCACATCGGGGTGTGTGAGGAGGACGTTGTCGATCTCGACCGGCGCGATGTTGACGCCGCCGCGGATGATCAGATCCTTGGTCCGCCCGGTGACGCGGACGAAGCCGTCCTCGTCCATCACCGCGAGATCGCCGGTCCGCATCCGCGTGCCGCGGCGGTCCTCGTAGACGCCCTCGGGCGTGATGACGCCGATATGGGTCTGCGGGCCGCCGATCTCGACCTCGCCTTCGGCGCCGGGCGGGCACAGGCGGCCCGCGCCGTCGACGATCAGGAACTCCTGGTGCTTGGCCGGCGGTCCGACCGTTCCCATCCGGCGGCGGTAGTGGCGGTTGCCGCAGATCCAACCCGCCTCCGACATGCCGTAGAGCTGGAGAAGCGTGACGCCGTACATGCGCTCGAACTTCTCCCACTGCTCGGGGCTGAGCGGCGCGGTCGAGCAGGTCATCAGCCGGAGCGTCGGCACGTCGTCGGCGGTGATGCCGCGCGGCTCGTTGAGGAGCATGTTCACGACCGTCGGCACGCCGGCGGCGAAGGTGAGACCGTAGCGCTGGATCCAGTCGAAGAAGCGGCTGTGCGAGAAGCGCTTGGCGATGTGGAGCGTGAGCCCGGTCTGCAGGAACGGCATGAAGCTCAGGATCTGCGCCGAGTTCCAGCCGAACGAGCGGTATTCGAGCGTGCGGTCGTTCTCGTCGAGCCCGAGCATGTCGAGCGTCGAGAGCCCGCTCAGCCAGTAGCAGAAATGGTTGTAGACGACGCATTTGGGCTTCGCGGTCGTGCCCGAGGTGCAGAAGATCGCCGAGACGTCGTCGCGCCCGTTCTGGTTGGGATGCTCGGGCAGGGCGGGCAGCGTCGCGACCTCGCGGAAGAACTCGCCCGACGCCGCATCGCCGGCGAGGTCATCCGACCACGAGTCGAACCGGACCACAGGGCCCGGAATGCCGGCCCGCATCTCGGGCGTATCGAGCGCGGCGTGGATGAGCGTGAGCTTCGGCCCGATGGTCGCCAGAAGCTCGTGCAGCACGTGCTGGTTCATCTCGACATTGAGCGGGCAGACGACCGCCCCGAAGCGCCAGATGCCGATCCAGACCAGGAGCTTCTCGATGGTCTCGTCGGCGAGGACCGCGATGCGGTCGCCCTGCTTCAGTCCGCGACGCTCGAGTGCATGCGCGATGCGGTTGGCGAGGCCGGCGAGCGCGCCGAAACTGATCGACTTGTCCTGGTCGAGATCGACGATCGCGGTCTTGTTCGGATCGCGCGTCCGGTAGCGCGCGAGCAGCGCCGCGGTCGAGGCGAACGGGATCGCCAGATCGTGTTGCGCATTGACGCCGGTCGCCATCCTTGCCTCCACGCCGTGCCGCCCGCGCGGCACCCGGCCCCGGTTTATCCGGCCCCAGGGTTGAGGGTCAAGGCGCGGCGCGGCGGCGCGGGAGGGTCAAGGCGCGGGCCCGCCGCGCGGCCTGATCGAGGCGACGACCGCCTCGGCATCGGCCTTGTGCTTGGCGAAGAAATGGAGCTGCGTGCCGGAATAGACCACGAGATAGAGCCGGCTGTCGCGGACCGCGCCGACCGCGAAGCCCTCGCGCGCGAGGCCGTCCTCGAGGCTGTAGGCGAACTCGAAGCGGAACCCGCCGCGCCCGGCGAAGGCGGTCGGCCGCAGCGCGCGGTGCTCGAAATTGGTGACCCCGGCGCGGGTGAAGGAGAGCGCGAAGAACTCGACCACCTCGATCGCCGTCATGCGCGGCGAGAACGGGGGCAGCTTCTTCGCATCGGTGCCGCCGAACAGCACCTCGCCGTCCTCGAGCCCGTTGACGAAGCGGAGCTCCTGGAGCATCGGCCCGTCGACGGTCCAGATCTCGGTCCTGCCCTGCGACCGCCGGTTCCAGGCGATGCGCGGGTCGACGACATAGGCGTCCGCCATGGTGACCGGCGCGGTCTCGGTCAGCGTATAGCGGTCGCACGCGGCGAGGAGCGGCGTCGCGGCGAAGCCGAGCGCGAGCGCGAGCCGACCGAGCCGGGTCATGGCGCCTCGCCGATCAGCGCCTCGATCATGGCGCGGTCCTCGGCGGCCGGCTTGAGGCGGAGATAGTCGGCGAAGGCGGCATCAGCGGCGGCGCGCTCGCCGGTGCGGCGGAGCACGAGCCCGAGCGAGCGGTGCGTCTCGGCCGGCGGCGCCTCGGCGGCGGCGGCGGCGCGGAACGCATCGAGCGCCTTCGCCTCGTCGCCCGGATCGCCGCGGAGGCGATAGACCTCGCCCTGCATGTAGCGGAGATCGCCCGCCGCCGGCTCGTCCTCGACGAGCGTGGCGAGGAGGATCTCCATGCGGTCGAAGCGCCGCAGGGCGAGCTCGTCGCGGAGCCAGTCGAGCCGGCGCGGCTTCATGATCGCGCGGTAGCGCTCGGCGCCGGACTCGCGCCGCTCGGTGCGCGTGCCGCGCGCGAGCAGATCGAGCGTCTCGAGCCGTTCGCGCGGCGTCGGGTGCGTCGCGAAATAGATGGTGCGGAAGGCGCGGTAGCGGTCCGCCTCGTCCTCGCGCACGACCTGGCGCCAGATCGCGGGCACGGCGGCGGGATCGTAGCCGGCGCGCGCCATCAGCGCGAGCCCGATGCGATCGGCCTCGCGCTCGGCATCGCGGCCGAAGGCGTAGATCGAGCCGATCACGCCATAGGTGACGACGTCGGTGACGAAGGGCACGCGCGCGGCGGCGATCGCGATCTGGAAGAAGACGAGGAAGTCGGTCTTGTCGCGCGCGTCGCGCCAGAGCTGCATCGAGTGTCGGCGCACGTAATGACCGATCTCGTGGCCGATGACGGCGGCGAGCTGCGCCTCGTCGCGACAGCGGACGAGGAGCCCGGTCCACACCTGCATGACGCCGTTCGGCGCCATCGAGGCGTTGAACGCGGGAAGCCGCATCACATAGCTCCGGATGTCGCTGCAATAGGGCCCGGCGAGGGCGCAGACGAGACCCTGCACATAGGTATTGAGCTCGGGGTCGCGGACCAGGTTGCCCGATGTGCGCAGATCCTGCTCGACCCGGTCCATGCGCATCCAGAGCCCGCCCTCGTCGGTCTCTTGCGCCGGCCGCGCGCCGGGCCGCTGGTCGGTGGTCGCGCCGCCCTCGCCGAAGCGGTACGGATCGATGAGGGGTGCGGTCGCACCGCTGAGATCGAGCACGATCGGCGGCTCGGCCGGCGGCGCGCAGGCCGCGAGCGCGAGCGCGAGCGCGAACAGAAGCGCACGCGCACGCGTCACGGCGGAAAGCCCTCGAGCAGCGTCGCGACCGATTCCCGCGCGCCGTCGGCGCTCCGGAGCTCGCCCTGGTTCCGGATCAGCCGGTTGAACCAGACGACGGCCCCGGTCCTGAGATCGACCAGCGAGGCGACGCCGACCTGGGCGCCGCCCGACAGCCCGACGCCGAGGAACGAGAGCGGCGCCGCCACTGCCATGGCGGCGGTTCGCCCCGCCGACTTGTAGCTGTCGCGGAAGAAGATCGAGAGCGCATAGTCGGCATCGAACTCGTGGTGGAGAAGGGCGACCGGCGGCCCGAGCGACCAGTCGAGCCGCTCGCCCTTGCCGGGAAGCCGGAACGACGGCTCGTAGTGGTGGACGAGGATCGCCTCGCCGACCGTGTCGTGGAGCTTGATGAGCTGGTCGTGGAGCGCGGCGCGGCCGGGGTCGTCCGCCGGCGCGCTATAGGGGACGAGCGTCGCGCGGCGTTCGGCGAGAAGCTCGGCGAGCGCCGCCGTCATCAGCGTCCGCGCCGTATCGGTCCACGCCGCCTTGGGCTCGACCAGCCCGCCCGCCGCCACCTCCGAGAGCTCGAGATCGATCGGCATCAGGAGGACCCGCGGGCCCGCCTCGCGCCCGACGAGGCTCTCGATCGTCGCATAGGGGTCGGATCGGCACGCGGCGAGCGCGAGACCGACGAGAATCAGGGCGAGCGCCCGGGTGATCACGGTCGGACTATCCGGTTCGGGTCGGGATCGGCGTGGCGATGATGGCCGACGGTCCGCGCGCTGTCCAGCGCGGCCGGATCAGCGCGCCGCGAACGCCACGGCGATGCGGGCGGCGAGGCGGGCGTTGTTCTCGAGCAGCGCGACATTCGCCGCGATGCTCTCGCCACCGGTCAGCGCGGCGATACGGTCGAGGAGGAAGGGCGTGATCGCCTTGCCGGTCACGCCCGCCGCCGCCGCCGCCGCGATCGCGTGCTCAGTCGCGCGCTCGAGCACGTCCGCGTCCATCGCGTGCGGCTCGGGGATCGGGTTGCAGACGAGAACACCGCCGGCGAGCCCGAGCGACCACTTGGTGCGGAGCAGCCGGGCGATCGCCTCCGGGGTGTCGCAACGCTGGTCGAGCCGGAGCGCGGTCCGGCGCACATAGAACGCGGGAAAGCGGTCGGTGCCGTAGCCGATCACCGGCACGCCCTTGGTCTCGAGATATTCGAGCGTGCGCGGCAGATCGAGGATCGCCTTGGCGCCGGCGCAGACGACGGCGACGTCGGTGCGGGCGAGCTCGTCGAGATCGGCCGAGACGTCCATCGTCTCCTCGACGCCGCGATGGACGCCGCCGATGCCACCGGTCGAGAACACGCGGATGCCGGCCATGGCGGCCGCGATCATCGTGCCCGAGACGGTGGTCGCGCCATAGCCGCCCGCGGCGAGGACATAGGCGAGATCGCGCCGGCTGACCTTGGCGGTGTCGGGGCGCGCCGCGAGCCGGGCGAGCTCGGCCGCGTCGAGCCCGATTCGGATGCGGCCCGCGATGATCGCGACGATAGCCGGCAGCGCGCCCTCGTGCCGGACGGCGGCGTCTAGCCGCGCCGCGGTCTCGAGATTGGTCGGATGCGGCAGGCCGTGGGCGAACACGGTCGATTCGATCGCGACGACGGCGCGGCCCGCGTCGCGCGCGGCCCTGATCTCGGGCGCCATGTCGAGGACGTTGTCCATGGCGGAGTCTAGCCCGCGGCGGCCGCCGCCGCTATTGCGCCGCGACCGGGGCCGGGCGCCGGCGCGCGAGCCAGGCGCCGGTCCGGACCTGGAGGTAGAGCGCGCACGGCGTCACGACGAGAGTCAGGAGCGTCGCGAAGGCGAGACCGAAGGCCATCGCGGTCGCGATCTGGGTCCACCACTGCGTCGACGGCGCGCCGACCGAGACCGTGCGCTCGAAGAAGTCGATGTTGACGCCGAGCACCATCGGGATCACGCCGAGTATCGTGGTGATGGTGGTGAGGAGGACCGGGCGGAGCCGCTGCGCCCCGGTCCTGACGATCGCCTCGACCGGATCGGCATAGTCGCGCTTGAGCCGGTTCCAGGTGTCGATGAGGACGATGTTGTTGTTGACGACGACGCCCGCCAGCGCGATCACGCCGATGCCGCTCATGACGATCCCGAACGGCTGGCCGATCGCAAGGAGGCCGAGCATCACGCCGATCGTCGACATGATGACGGCGGTGAGCACGAGGAAGGCCGCATAGAAGCTGTTGAACTGCGCGACCAGGATCACCGCGATCAGGAACAGCGCGAACATGAACGCGGTCGACAGGAACGCCTCGGCCTTCTTCTGCTCCTCGTCCTCGCCCTTGAAGCTCACCTCGATGCGCGGGTCGAGGCCGGCGTCCCTGAGCCACGCCTGGATCTCGCGCACCTTGGTGTCGGCGAGCACGCCCGGCTCGACGTCGGCCTTGACCGCGATCATCCGCTTGCCGCCGACGCGATTGAGCTCGCCCGTCTTCGGCTTGGCGACGCGGGTGACGAAATTGCCGATCGGGATCAGGCCCTGCGTGGCCTGGACGCGGATCTGGTCGAGCTGGTCGATCGTGCGGTAGGCCTCTGGGAAGCGGACGACGATGTCGACCTCGTCGATCGCATCGTTCGGCCGGTATTCGCTGATCTCGAGCCCGTTGGTGACGAGCTTCACGGCTTGCCGCGACGCATCCCCGCATGCAGACTTCCCCGGCGCGGCACCGCCGCCGGACCGGGCGATGCGGAGGGAGGCTGAGATGAGCGAGGAGGCCCTGACCGGGACGGGCGAGGCGGCGGCCGCCCGGCCGCCCCAGGCCGCGCCCGGCGCGGCGAGAGTTGCCGCCAACGTCTATGACGGCACCGGGCTCCCGGTGCTCGGCTTCCGCAATTACTGGTACCCGGTCCTCGCCGCGTGGCGGCTCCGGCGCCGGCCCAAGGCGGTCAAGCTCCTCGGCGAGGACGTCGTTTTGTTCCGCGACCAGGGTAAGGTGTTCGCGCTCAAGGACCAATGCGCCCATCGCGGCGCGCGTCTGTCGCGCGGCAAGTGCCTCTACCCCGGCACCGGCACGCTGACCTGCCCCTATCACGGCTGGACCTATGCCGGCGAGACCGGACGGTGCGTGGCCAAGCTCATGGAGGGGCCGGCGACGCCGATCCCGCCCGAGGCCCGCGTCCGGTCCTATCCGGTGCGCGAGCATCTCGGCGTCCTCTGGCTCTTCGTCGGCGACATGGACGCGGTCCCGCTCGAGGACGATCTCCCCGACTGCCTCGTCGACACCGGCGCCTGGCACGCGATCCCGACGTGGCGCACCTATCGCTGCAACTGGCGCGTCCTCAACGACAATCTCTGCTACGACCTGCACGCGCCGTTCGTGCACCGCAACTCGCCCGAGCTGGTGCTGCAGCCGATCTTCCCGTTCGCGAGCCGGGTCACGACGACGCCGCTCGAAGACGGCAAGGGTCTCGGCTACACCGCGCGCGACGGCATCACGAGCGCGGACTATCCCGGGCTCGGGCCGTTCCCGCCGCCCGGCGAGGCGTTCTGGCGCCGGATGAAGCCCAAGGGTCGCGGCAAGGAGATGGACACCGAGCGCGCCACCGCGGTCACGCGCTACGGCATCAAGTACCGCCACATGTCGCGGCTGCCGGCGGTCACGCTGGTGGGCCGTCCGAGCGGCGACTATTTCATGGTCCGCTGGGTCACCCCGATCGACGACGAGACGACGCTGTTCTACTCGTTCAACGCCTATCGCCGCGGCGGCCCGTTGCGCACCCTCCTCGACCGGATCGGCTGGACGGCCTGGCAGTCGTGGACCCATGACTGGATCTTCTCCGACCAGGACAAAATGCTGGTCGAGAGCGTGCGCTCGGACGCCGAGCAGCTCTCGCGCTCCGATGTCGGCGTCGTCGCGTGGCGGCGCTTCATGGTCGAGAACGCACGCCGCCCGGCCGATGCGCCGGCCGCCCCGCGCCAGGCGGCCGACCGGGCCGCGGAGTAGGGGGCGGGCAATATGATTCTAACGATTCGACGGCTTCAATCCGGACGATTTTTGGCTTAGAGTGTGCCGTCACGCGCGTAAGGGGCCCGCGCTCTGCCAACCGTCCTGTCCCTGGGAGGAACATCATGGCCGTCACCACGATCGAACCGTTCGTCCGCAACGCCTGGTATGTCGCGGCGTGGCCCGAGGAGCTCGAGAAGGGTCTCCTCGCCCGCACCATCATGAACGAGCCGATCGTCCTCTATCGCGACGCCAACGGCAAGGTCGGGGCGCTCGAGGACCGCTGCTGCCATCGCGGCGCGCCCTTGACCCACGGCAAGGTCGTGCAGGAAGGGCTCCAGTGCGGCTATCACGGGCTGATCTACGACACCAACGGCGAGTGCGTGGTCATCCCCGGCCAGAAGAACGTCCCGCGCGAGGCGCGCGTGAAGAGCTATCCGATCGTCGAGCGCCAGGGCTTCATCTGGATCTGGATGGGTGATGCGGCGCTCGCCGACACCGCGAAGCTCGTCGACTTCCCGATCCACGACATGCCGGAGAAGTTCCCGCATCGCAAGGCGATGTTCCACATGAAGTGCAACTACATGCTGATGATCGACAACCTGATGGATCTGACGCATCTCGGCTACGTCCACACCAAGACGATCGGCGGCAACCCCGCGACCCATGTCGCCGCCGACATGGACATCACCCCGACGCCGACGGGCGTGCACTTCATCCGCTGGATGCTCGACTGCATCCCGCCGCCGACCTACCAGAAGGGCGCCAATTTCAAGGGCCGCGTCGATCGCTGGCAGGAGTTCGAGTACGTGGCGCCGGCCTCGGTCCTGCAGTGGTCGGGCGCACTCGACATCGGCAAGGGCGCGCAGGCGAACCGCGACCAGGACGGCTTCCATCTCCGCCTCTATCACGGCGCGACGCCGGAGACCGAGAACACGTTCTTCTATTTCTGGTCGACGGCGAACGGCTACCGCCAGGACGATCCGCAGGCGACCGAGGACATGTATAACGAGATCTACCCGACCTTCCTCGAGGACAAGGAGATCATGGAGGTCCAGCACGCGCGGGTGATTCTGAACCCGGAGCGCGCGCTGGTCCCGATCCGGGCCGATGGCGCGCTCACCCTCGCCCGCCGCGCGCTCCGGCGCATGTACGACGACGAACAGGCCCAGCTCGGACAGGCCGCCGAGTAGGCACCAACGACGGCATTTGGGCGGCGGCGGCCGGTAGGCCGCCGCCGTCTTGCTTTTCGGGTTTAAGGAACCGGTAAGACCTCGCGCCCCGGACGTTGCGCCTGTAACGCCGTGTTCACGGGCCTGCGCTAGGGTTCGCCGCATGGATGGCGCGCGGAATCCCGGGTCGGACGGCCACGAGTTCGATCTCCTGTGCATCGGGAGCGGGCCGGCCGGCCAGCGCGCGGCGGTCCAGGCGGTGAAGCTCAGGAAACGCGTCGGCATCGTCGAGCGCGATCTCGATATCGGCGGCGTCTGCGTCCACACCGGGACCATCCCGTCCAAGACCTTCCGCGAGGCGGTCCTCGCGCTCGCCCAGCCGCGCCCCGGCGCCGGCCTCGCCAACAGCCACGGTCACGGTTACGCTGGGGCCGAGCGCGTCACGGTCGAGAAGCTCCTCGCGCGCGTCGGCACGATTGTTGCGCGCGAGGCGCGCATCCAGCAGGACCAGCTCCGCCGGAACGGCATCGACATCATCCCTGGCGCCGCGACCTTCGAGGGGCCCAACACCGTCGCGGTGACGACCGGCGCCGGTCGGCGCGCGGTGACGGCGGCGAAGGTGCTGATCGCAGTCGGCACGCGGGCGCGCGCCTGCGACGGTGTCGCGAACGGCGAGCCGTGCGTCATCACAAGCGACGAGATCCTGAAGCTCCTCGAGCTGCCGCGCAGCCTGATCGTGATCGGCTGCGGCGTGATCGGCATCGAGTATGCCTCGATGTTCGCGACCCTCGGCGTCAAGGTCACCCTCGTCGACGGCCGCGACCGGCCGCTCGAGTTCCTCGACCGCGAGATCGTCGACGAGCTCCTCCATCAGTTCCGGAGACACATGGTGACGTTCCGGCTCGGCGAGGTGGTCGAGCGGATCGAGTGCCGCGACGGCCCGCCGCGGCAGGCGATTGTTCATCTCCAGTCGGGCAAGCGCATGGCCGCCGATCTCGTCCTCGCCTGCACCGGCCGCGTCGGCGCCTCGGACACGCTCGCGCTCGAGCGCGCCGGGCTCGCCGCCGACGACTGCGGCCGCATCACCGTCGACGGGAGCTTCCGCTCCGCGGTGCCGCACATCTATGCCGCCGGCGACATCATCGGCTATCCCTCGCTCGCCGCGACGTCCTCCGAGCAGGGCCGCCTCGCCGCCTGCCACGCCTTCGGCGTCGCCGCCGAGCCGATGCCCGATCATTTCCCGATCGGCATCTACGCCATTCCCGAGATCTCGATGGTCGGCGCGCCCGAGCACCAGCTCACGCGCGACAAGGTGCCCTACGAGACCGGCGTCGCCCATTACCGCGAGATCGCGCGCGGCCAGATCCTCGGCGATGAATCGGGGATGCTGAAGCTCATCTTCCACGCGACGACGCAGAAGCTCCTCGGCGTGCACGCGATCGGCACCGGCGCGACCGAGCTCGTCCATATCGGCCAGGCCGTGCTCGCGCTGGGCGGCGGCATCGACTATTTCCTGTCGACGGTGTTCAACTATCCGACGCTCGCCGAGTGCTACAAGGTCGCCGCGCTCGACGCCTACAACAAGCTGATGCTCTGAGTTGGGCGCGTTGTCGGTTGAGGCGCCGGTCCCGGCGCCGGTCCGGGCCGGTCGAGCTCGAGCGGGTCGTGACCCGGTCATCCCCTCGTGACAGGCTGCGGCGGCCCGGCGCTTGCTGGCACACCCTCGATGAAGTATAGGACTCGGCAGGGGCGCCCCGTCCCCGCCGGCGACGGGTCGCATCCGCCAAGACCGAGCACCGGCGGAGACAGGGAGACGACGATGCGCCGAATGCTGGCCACGTGCATCACCGCCATCGGGGCGATCGCGATCGCCTGCGGCACGATCTTCACCGCCGCCGCGCAGGAACCCGACACGCCGCTCAGGGTGCGGCTCGTCTGGGGCATCCCGACCGCCACCATCTTCTCGATGATGGACTCGAAGCGGGACATCCTGCCCAACCACGGCAAGGCCTACACGATCGAGGGCCGGCGCATCGATGCGAGCTCGGAGGTCGCCAACGTGCTCGCCGGTGGCGGTTCCGACCTGGGCTTTTCCGCGGTCGGCGCCGTGATCAACACCAACACGCGGCTCCGCGCCGATCTCCGCATCGTCGCCGACGTGGTGCAGAACGGCGTCCACGGCCACAACGCCAACTGGTTCCTGGTGCGCGACGATTCTCCGATCCGGACCGTGCAGGACCTCAAGGGCAAGACCGTCGCGACGCTCGGCTTCGGCACCTTCATCGACCTCTCGATGCGCGTCGGTATGAGGAAGGGCGGGCTCGATCCGGCCAAGGACGTGACGATCGTCCAGGTGCCGCTGCCGGCGATGGAGGCGAACCTGCGCGAGCGGAAGGTCGACCTCGCGCAGTTCGTGCCTCCGTTCTACCAGATCGCGACCGGCAAGGGCGGGCTCCGCAGCCTGTTCACCTCAGCCGATTCGCTCGGCGAGACGCAGACCCTCTTCCTCGCCGGGCGCCAGGAATTCCTCACCAGGAACCCGCGCCGGGTGCAGGCCTTCTTCGACGACTACTACCGCTATCTGCAATACGCCCTCGATCCCAAGAACCGCGACGAGATGATCGAGATCGGCGCCAAGATGCAGAACATCCCGCCCGAGAACTTCAAGGCCTGGTGGAACCAGAAGGACGACTTCTATCGCGAGAAGACGGGCCTCGTGAACACGAGGGCGATCCGCGCCGAGATGCTGATCCTCAAGGAATTCGGCGTCATCAACGACGTGGTCGAGATCGAGCAATGGGTCGACATGTCGTATATGCGGAAGGCGGCGGAGAACGCGAAGCGCTAGGCGGCGTGCGCGAGCGGCGGCGAAACCGGGCGAAAACGCGGGCGTGAACGCGATCGCTGGATCGAATGCGGTCAAGATCCGCGCGCGCGGCGTCACCAAGCGCTTCGCCGTCCGCCGCCGCGCCGACGTCATCGCCGTCGACGGTGTCGATCTCGACGTCGAGGAGAACGAGCTCCTCGCGATCGTCGGGCCGTCGGGCTGCGGCAAGAGCACGTTCCTCTACATGGTGGGCGGCTTCCTCGAGGTGAGCGAGGGCGAGATCCTCGTCGATGGCCGACGCGTCACGGGCCCCGGCACCGACCGCGGCATCGTGTTCCAGCACTTCGCGCTGTTCCCGTGGCTCACCGTCCGGGAGAACATCCTCTACGGGCTCCGCGAGAGGAAGGTCGCCGAGGCCGAGCGCGAGGCGACAACCGCCGAGCTGATCGCACTGATCGGGCTCCGCGGTTTCGAGGACGTCTACCCGAAGCAGCTATCGGGCGGCATGAAGCAGCGCGTCGCGATCGCGCGCACGCTCGCGATCGATCCCGAGATCCTCCTCATGGACGAGCCGTTCGGCGCGCTCGATGCCCAGACGCGCACCGTCATGCAGGACGAACTCCTGCGCATCTGGAACCAGCGCAAGAAGACCGTCCTCTTCGTCACCCACGACGTGCACGAGGCGGTCCGCCTCGCCGACCGCGTCGTCGTCATGACGGCGCGGCCCGGTCGGATCAAGGCGATCATCGATGCGCGCGAGGCGCACGCGCCGGATGCCGCCAATGTCCGCGAGAGCCCCGAGATCGCGCGCAAGGTGAACGAGATCTGGGAGCATTTGCGCGACGAGGTCGCGCTCGCGCAGCGGCAGGAGGCGGTCTCGTCCAGCGGCCGCGGTGGCTGAGCGTGGCGCGGCTCGGCGTCGAGGCCTTCCGCTACGCACCGCTCGTCCTCCTGGTCATCGCCTGGGAGCTTGCCGTCCGCTACGGCGTGATCTCGCCCAACTTCCTGCCCGAGTTCAGCGCCGTCGCCGGCACGCTGTGGGCGCTCACGCTGTCGCTCGAGCTGCCGGAGAATCTCGGCATCTCGATGTACCGCCAGGCGGCCGGTTTCAGCCTCGCCGTCGTCATCGGCGTCGCGCTCGGGATCGGCATGGCCCGGGTGCGCGCCGTCGAGCTCGCCTTCCGCCCGCTGGTGACGCTCTGGTATCCGGTGCCGGTGGTCGCGCTCTTTCCGGTGCTCGTCCTCATCCTCAAGCTCGGCGACCAGCTCCAGATCACGGTGATCCTCCTCGGCTCGATCCTGCCCGTGATCCTGAGCGCCTATAACGCGGCCAGGGGCGTCGACCACTATCTCGCCTGGTCGGCGCTCAGCATGGGAACCTCGCCCGAGCGGCTGTTGTGGAAGATCGTGCTGCCGGCGGCGCTCCCCGGCATCCTGAGCGGGATCCGCGTCACGCTCGCGCTCTCGTTCGTGCTCCTCGTCGCCTCGGAGCAGCTCGGCGCGCTCGGCGGCATCGGCGCGTTCACGCTGTCGGCGGGCGAGAACGGGTTCTATACTGGCATGTTCGCCGGCATTCTCACGATCGGGCTGGTCGGCTTCGTCGCCGACCGGCTCTATCTGGCGCTGATCCGCCGGCTGCTCAGCTGGCGCGACGAGGAATAGATGGCGGCGAACGCGCTCAGCGATCGGACGACGCGGCAGCGGGAGACGCCGTCCTGGCTCGCCTACCGCGCGGTCTACTCCGTCGTCCTCGTTCTCCTCGCCTGGGAGATCGCGAGCCGGACCGCGCTGATCAATCCGTTCTTCATGCCGGCGCCCTCGCTCCTCGTCGTGCAGGCGGTCAAGCTGACGCTTCAGGGCGAGCTTCTGCCGCATATGGGGGCGACGCTTCTCCGCGCGCTCGGCGCGATCCTGCTCGCGATCGCGATCGGGGTGTCGCTCGGCATCGCGATGGCGCGGATCGCCGCCGTGCGCTGGTTCTTCGATCCCCTGATCTCGCTCGGCCTGCCGACGCCCAAGATCGCGCTGTGGCCGATCTTCGTCCTGTGGTTCGGTTTCCACGACCAGTCGAAGATCTACCTCACCACCTTCGCCTGCGCGTTCCCGCTGGTGAGCGCGACCTATCTCGCGACGCGCGACGTCGACCGCTATCTTCTGTGGTCGGCGCGCGCGCTCGGCACCGGCGAGCGGCGCATGCTGTGGAAGGTGATCTTCCGCGCCGCGGTGCCCGACATCCTGACCGGCATCCAGACCATCATCCCGTTCGCATTCATCCTGATCGTGCTGACCGAGATGCTGTCGGGCGGCATCGGTCTCGGCTCGATGATCATGCTCGCGGGCCGGCTCGCCGACATCCCGACCGTGCTGGTCGGCGTCATCGGCGCCTCGATCCTCGGCTTCGCCGTGATCCGCCTCGGCGAATATCTCCGCGCGCGCGTCCTCGTCTGGCACGAGGAGACGACCGACCACGCCTGAGGCGTGCGCGGTCCCCGGTCGTCGCCGGTCGTCGCCACCGGCGCCGGGGACGACGCGCCACAACCTTGCTCCCGAAATGTAACGAGCGAAAAGAGCCAACATTGGGGCAAGTGATCGTGCATGTCATTATAGACAAGGCACGATCAGATGCAGGAAAATCTGGGACAAAATGACTACGACAATCGTCGGATAATCCAAGATCACATCGGTATTTCTGCGGATTCTGTTCCCAGTTCACTTTGGTACGGCGAAAGTCCGCTCCGAATTCTGACAGCTCGCCTGTCGGGCCCACGATGGTCTATCCATCGTCGAGCCCGTTATTCGCCGCCACCGGCGCGCTCGAGCCCGGCGCGTGGGTATCGGTTCCGATCACCGGAACGATCACCGGCGTTACCGCAAGCATGCCGGCCTGGGCACCCGACAACGGGGCGCGGCTCGACCAGCTCTTCGCCACCTGGAACAGCGGCGCGCCGGTGTTCATCGGCGATACCGACATCGACGGCTACTACCTCGCCGCGGCGGGCGGCCACAACAACTATGGCGGCAACCAGGTCTACTGGCTGCGCTGGGCCGATCTGACGCTCCACCGCCTGACCGACGCCGACAGCTACGACGACCCGTTGTGCTATGGCGAGAACCCGCCCTGCCTGATCGACGGCGGGGCGCGGCCGTCCGCGCGCGAGAGCTATGCCGGCGTCGTCTACGAGCGGAACCGCGGCGAGAAGGGGAGCGTCATCCTGATCGGCGGCGCGCCCTACCAGGAGGCGGGATCGTCGACGCCTTCAGTCTACGCCCTCGATCTCGCCAAGCTCCACGCCGGCGCGCCGGACTACTGGATGCGGCTCGCCGACCGGGCCGACAACGCCGAGGGCACCGTCGCCTTCATCGACCCGCCGACGGGCTGGACCGTGTTCGTGAGCTCGCCCGGCCGGCTCCGCGTCATCGACTACGCGACCGATACCGAGATCAACGCGAGCGGGCGGGACTACGACGCCGCCGCCTATAGCGGTGGCTGGGACTGGGAGCATCGGATCTTCGTCAAGATCGAGGACCCGAGCGCGTTCGGCGGGCGGGTCAGCGCGTGGATGATCGGCGAGAGCGGCGCCGCGAGTCTCACCGACGACATATCGGCCGTCGGCAATCACGGCGGCGGGCCCACCTACGACGCCTCGGGTGCGCGCTACGCCCCGCCCTGGTACTGGCGGCTCCATCTCGTCTACGACGAGGACATCGACAAGTTCGTCGCCTCCGACGGCGGCAAGACGATCTATTTTCTCGACGCACTGTCCGATCCGTCGCGCTGGACCTGGACGTCGCACGACCCGGCGACCGGGCCGGCGCGGCTCGACTTCGATGCCGGTCCCTATCATCGCTGGTTCGCGCTGCCCGATCCCTATGACGATGTCTACGCGCTGTGGCGTCACGGCGAGGATGCGGCGATCTGGCTCTACAAGCTCGAGACCGCCGCGCCGCCGCCGCCACCGCCACCGCCGAGCAGGGCGGGCCGCACCCTCGACGATCTCGACGGCGACGGAAGATCGGACCTGGTCTGGCGCCATGCGACGGGCGAGGTCGCGGTCTGGCTGATGGACGGGTCGAGCCCGCGCGAGAGCCGCCACCGGCACGACGTCGATCCGGGGTGGTCGGTCGCCGGTCGCGGCGATCTCGACGGCGACGGGATGTCCGACCTCGTGTGGCGTCGCGACGCGGGCGAGGTCGCGGTCTGGCTGATGGACGGCGCGACGGTGCGGACGAGCGAGCACCGCGGCGACATCGGGCCGGACTGGGCGCTCGTCGCGACCGCGGACGCGAGCGGCGACGGGAAGGCGGACCTCGTCTGGCGCCATGCCGCGGGCGAGCTCCGCCTCTGGCTGATGGACGGCCCGACGGCGACCGAGAGCCACGCGCTCGGCCGCCTGCCCTCGGCGTGGTCGGCGGCCGGGGCCGGCGATGTCGACGGCGACGGACGGGCCGACCTGATCTGGCGCCACGCGGGCGGCGAGGTCGCGATCTGGCTGATGGACGGCGCGAGCGTCAAGGCGCGCGAGCACCGGAGCGAGCTCGCCGGCGCATGGTCACTGGCCGCGACCGGGGACCTCGACCGCGCCGGCCGCGCCGACCTCGTCTGGCGCCACGCGACGGGTGAGATCGCCTTCTGGCTGATGGACGGGGTCGGCCCGCGCGAGAGCCACCACTGCGGCGATATCGGCCCGGACTGGTCGATCCTGCGGGCGGGCGATCTCGACGGCGACGGCCGCGCCGACCTCGTGTGGCGCCACGACACGGGCGAGGTCGCGATCTGGCTGATGGACGGCGCGGGCGTCGCCGAGAGCCGGCACTACACCCACGTTCCGGCCGACTGGATGCTCATGTGACGGTCCTACGCGGGCGTCGGCCAGACGAAATCGGGACGCAGCCCGGGGTGGACCGGACGACCGTCCTTGGGTGCTGCCGCGCCCGCCGCCGGATCGAAGAAGGCGTGATAGGTCGCGGGCAGCCCTTTCGCGTCGTAGCCCATCAGATTGGGCACGATCACCCGGATCCGCTTGACCTTGTCGTCGAGCATGATCGGCTTGCCGCATTTGGCGCAGGTGCAGAGCTCGAGCGGCCCGTTCGGATTCTGGTCGTTGAACGGCTGGCGCTTCAGGCCGGCCGGGTTGTCGATCGCGAGGTCCCCGTACTTGAAGAACACGACATGCGTCGTCGCCTGCCCGGTGACGCGCTTGCACACCGAGCAATGGCAGGTGTGGTTGTCGATCGGATCACGATCCGAATGCGTATGAACGTGCTCGCATCCTCCAGCGTATTTGTGCGCCATCTCTTCCTCCTCGCCTTCTGGCTTATTGAACCCGGATTTCCGACGCCACGCTCCTCGAACCTGTCGATGCTGGCCCAGATTGCCGGGGCGCGCGACAAGGCGGCCCGGCCGCGCCGCCGCGCGACCGATAGGGCGAGGTCCACAACCACCGCGCTTGCGTTGGTCCGGGGCGCATGCGGGACCCCGGCCATCGCCACGGGCGCACGGCGGCGGACGACGCGAAAACGGCGCAAAAGGGAGATTTGGCTGGGGGACCTGGATTCGAACCAGGGCTGCTCGGGTCAGAGCCGAGAGTTCTACCGCTAAACTATCCCCCAAGCGGAAGGGTGTCGGACGGGCGGGCACGGTGTGTAGCATACCCGGGCGTCGATTAACAGGAAGTATGGCCCGGCTTGACCGGCCCGCACACCCGACTACCATGGCCGTCAGGCGCGGGACGGCAGGGCACGGCCGTCCCCAGGTTCGAAAGGTGGGCGAGCGGCATGAACGACGGCGAGTCCGATTCGGCTGCCGTGTCGCCCGAGCCCACCGCGGCGCTAGGGCCGCGCGCCGCCCGCCGCGGTCCGCCCGGCGCCCGACGCGCGCCACCGGGGCCGGTGTTCGGCGCGCTCGATCTCGGAACCAATAATTGCCGTCTTCTCCTCGCCCGCCCGTCGCGCGACGGCTTCCGCGTCGTCGACGGCTTCTCGCGCGTGGTGCGGCTCGGCGAGGGCGTCGGCGAGACCGGCGCGCTCTCCGATGCCGCCATGGCGCGCGCGATCGAGGCGCTCAAGGTGTGCGCCGGCAAGCTCGCGCGGCGCCATCCCGCCGCGGTCCGCGCCGTCGCCACCGAGGCCTGCCGCGCGGCCGCCAACGGCACCGACTTCATCGCCCGCGCGCGCGAGGCGACCGGCATCTCGCTCGAGATCATCTCCTCGCGCGAGGAGGCCGAGCTCACGCTCGCCGGTTGTCTGCCGCTTCTGGAGACCGCGGCGCCGCACGCGCTCGTCTTCGATGTCGGCGGCGGCAGCGCCGAGATCGTCTGGCTCCGGCGCGAGCCGGACGGCGGGTCGAACATTCTGGGCTGGGTGTCGCTCCCCTGCGGCGTCGTCACGATCACCGAGCGGAACGGCGGCCACGACTTCACGCCCGCCGCCTATGCCGCCGTCGTCGCCGAGGTCGAGGCGATGCTGGCGCCCTTCGAGACGCGGTTCGCCATCCGCGATGCGATCGCCGCGGGCGGCGTCCAGATGCTCGGCACCGCCGGCACCGTGACGACCGTCGCCGGCGTCAATCTGGGTCTGCCGCGCTACAACCGGAGACTCGTCGACGGCTCGTTCGTCACCGTCGAGGCGATCCGCCGCGTCACCGGCGATCTCGCGCGCACGACCTTCGCCGAGCGGCTCCGCCATCCCTGCATCGGCGAGAACCGCGCCGATCTCGTCGTCGCCGGCTGCGCCGTGCTCGAGGCGATCTGCAACACCTGGCCGATCGACCAACTCCGCGTCGCCGACCGCGGCGTGCGCGAGGGGATCCTGGTCGAGATGATGGCGGCACGGCGTCGCCGATCCGCCGACGGCCGCGGCCGCGCACCACGCCACGCATGACCAGCGACGGCGGCGCCGCCGGACGCGCGCGGCGTGGCAAGACCGTCAAGCCGATGCGCGACCGGACGCGAACCGCGTCCTCGCAGCGCTGGCTCGAGCGCCAGCTGAACGATCCCTATGTCGCCGAGGCGCGGCGGACCGGCTATCGCTCGCGCGCGGCGTTCAAGCTGATCCAGCTCGACGACAAGTTCCGCCTGTTCCGCCGTGGCCGGCGCATCGTCGATCTCGGCGCCGCGCCGGGCGGCTGGACCCAGGTCGCGGTCGAGCGCACCGGCGCGGCCGATCCGGGCGGCGGATGCGTCGTCGCCGTCGACCTCCTCGCTATGGACCCGATCGCCGGCGCCGAGCTCCTCCGTCTCGACTTTCTCGCCGAGACGGCGGAGGCCGCGATCAAGGCCGCGATCAAGGCCTCGCTGGGCGGCGCGGCGGATGTCGTGCTCTCCGACATGGCGGCGCCCGCGACCGGCCATCGCGACACCGATCGTCTCCGCGCCGAGGTTCTCGCCGAGGCCGTCGTCGCCTTCGCGCGCGATGTTCTCGCACCCGGCGGCGCGCTCGTCACCAAGACCTTCCACGGCGCGACCGCGCCCGAGCTCGTCGCGCTCCTCAAGCGTGACTTCGCGGAGGTCCGCCACGTCAAGCCGGCGGCGAGCCGGAGCGGTTCGGCCGAGATCTATCTCGTCGCCACCGGCTTCCGCGGCTGAGCGCGGTCAGAAATTCGCGATTTCGGCGAGGTTCTCGGCGATCTGTTTCGGCGACAGGCGGACATAGTCCTTCGCCACCTCGGCCGTGACGCGCTTGGTGAGCGCGGCCGGCATCAGTGCACGGACATCGCCCAGCGCATGCGGCGCGGCGCCGACGACGAGGCGGTCGAACTTCCCCGCGCTCTCGGCCAGGGCGAGCGCCGCGACGACGGTGCGCGCGAATTCGCGCTCGAGGTTCTGGCGGATGTCGGTCCGCGGCTCGAGGCCGTGGCGCGCGGCGCCGCCCGGCACGTTGGTCTCGCGCCCGCCGCGGTCCGAGACGATGTCGCGCGTGTTCGCTCGACTGCCGGCGAAGGCGAAGTCGGGAACCGCCGCGAGCCCCTTGCCCGGCCGGTCGTTGGCATAGACGGTCGCGTTGGCGCCGTCGGCGACCAGCACCCAGGTCGTGATCTTCCTCGCCATCGCGGCTCTCCTCCGGCCCGTTACGCTCTTCGATGTCGGCACGGTTCGACGCGGTTTCAAGCGCGCGCGACCGACCGCCGCGCCCGAACGGGCTCTATAGGAATCGGGGGGGCTCGTGTATGATCCGTTCCCCGAAAGGCGCGCGCGAGGCGGCATGGACATCCCGGAGGCTCTGGCATTCGACGACGTCCTCTTGGTGCCGGCGGAATCCGCGGTTCTGCCGGTCGAGACCGACACGCGCACCCGGCTGACGCGCGAGATCGAGCTCAACATCCCGCTGATCTCGGCCGCGATGGACACGGTGACCGAGAGCCGGCTCGCGATCGCCATGGCGCAGTCGGGCGGCATCGGCGTCATCCACAAGAATCTCGACATCGCCCGCCAGGCCGGGGAGGTGCGCCGGGTCAAGAAGTTCGAATCCGGCATGGTGGTGAACCCGCTCACCATCGGGCCCGAGGACACGCTCGCCGATGCGCTCAAGCTGATGGCGGAATACCGCATCTCGGGCATCCCGGTGGTCGAGCCGGGGAACGGCAAGCTGGTCGGCATCCTCACCAACCGGGACGTGCGCTTCGCCAAGGATCCGAGCGCGAAGGTGCATGCGCTGATGACCAAGGACCGCCTCGTCACGGTGCGCGACGGGGTCGACATGGAGGCGGCGAAGCGGCTTCTCCACCAGCACCGGATCGAGAAGCTCCTCGTCGTCGACGACCATTTCCGCTGCATCGGCCTGATCACGGTGAAGGACATCGAGAAGGCCGAGCTCAACCCCGACGCGTGCAAGGACGACAAGGGCCGGCTCCGCGTCGCGGCGGCGACCGGCGTCGGCGACGAAGGCCTCGCGCGCGCCGAGGCGCTGATCGAGGCCGAGGTCGACGTCATCGTCGTCGACACCGCGCACGGCCATTCGACCCGGGTGATGGACGCGATCTCGGGCATCAAGCGGCTGTCCAACCGCGTCCAGGTGATCGCCGGCAACGTCGCGACCGGCGAGGGCGCGCAGTCGCTGATCGACGTCGGCGCCGACGCGGTCAAGATCGGCATCGGCCCGGGCTCGATCTGTACCACGCGTATCGTCGCGGGCGTCGGCGTGCCGCAGTTCACCGCCGTCCTCGAGGCGGCCGAGGTCTGCCACCGGAACGGCGTCAGCGCGATCGCCGACGGCGGCATCCGCTATTCCGGCGATCTCGCCAAGGCGATCGCCGCCGGCGCCGACTGCGCCATGATCGGCTCGCTCCTCGCCGGCACCGACGAGAGCCCGGGCGAGGTGTTCCTGTTCCAGGGCCGCTCTTACAAGGCCTATCGCGGCATGGGCTCGATCGGCGCCATGGCGCGCGGCTCGGCCGACCGCTATTTCCAGCAGGAGGTGAAGGACTCGCTCAAGCTCGTGCCGGAAGGGATCGAGGGGCGCGTGCCGTATAAGGGGCCGGTCTCGGCGGTCCTCCACCAGCTCGTCGGCGGCCTCCGCGCCGCGATGGGCTATACCGGCAACGCCGACATCGGCGCGATGCAGAAATCCTGCCGCTTCCGCCGCGCCACTTCGGCCGGCATCCGCGAGAGCCACGTCCACGACGTCGCGATCATCCGCGAGGCGCCCAACTACCGGCAGCAGGACTGAGGCGATGGTCGCGATCCGCCCGGCGGTCGAAGCCGATGCCAAGGCGATCGCGCGCGTCCATGTCGAGAGCTGGCGGACGACCTATCCGGGCCTTCTCCCCGATCGGCTCCTGATCAATCTCAACAGCGCCGAGCACGAGGCGCGCTGGTGGCGCCATGCGCTCGGCCAGCGCCGCCGCCACAGCTTCGTCTATGTCGCCGAGGACGAGGAGGCGGGCGTCGTCGGCTTCGGCTCCGCTGGGCCGTCGCGCGATCCGTCGCTGCCGTTCAAGGGCGAGGTCTACACGCTCTATCTCGACCGCGCCTTCCACGGCGAGGGCCACGGCCGGCGGCTCTTCACCGCGCTCTCCGAGCGCGTGCTCGCCGAGCGTGGGCCGTCGCTCGTGGTGTGGGTGCTCGGCGGCAACCCGTCGCGCTTCTTCTACGAGGCGCTCGGCGGGCGCATGGTGGCGCGCCGGCCGGGCACGATGGCGGGCGCGCCGATCGAGGAGCTCGCCTATGGCTGGAGCGACGTGCGCACGCTCCTCGCGCACGGCCGCTACGGGCGGGCGTGAGCGCCGCGCCCCGACCGTTCGCGCCCGATGCATGACCGATGCATGACACTGTCCTGATCGTCGATTTCGGCTCCCAGGTGACGCAGCTCATCGCGCGCCGCGTGCGCGAGGCGGGCGTCTATTGCGAGATCCACCCCTTCGACAAGGCGGGCGCCGCGCTCGCGCGCCTCGCGCCGCGGGCGATCATCCTGTCGGGCGGGCCGGCGTCGGTCACCGGCGAGGACACGCCGCGCGCGCCGGACGCTGTGTTCGCCGCCGGCGTGCCGGTGCTCGGCATCTGCTACGGCGAGCAGACGATGTGCGCGCAGCTCGGCGGCGTCGTCGCGGCGGCCGACCACCGCGAGTTCGGCCGCGCCGTCCTCGACGTGGTCGACGATTGCGCGCTGTTCGCGGGCCTCTGGCAGAAGGGCGACCGCGAGCAGGTGTGGATGAGCCACGGCGACCGCGTGGTGCGGCTGCCGCCCGGATTCCGCGTCGTCGCCACCAGCGCGGGCGCGCCCTTCGCCGCGATCGCCGACGACGCGCGCCGGTTCTATGGCGTCCAGTTCCACCCCGAGGTCGTGCACACCCCGGCGGGTGCGGCGCTTCTCAGGAACTTCACCCATCGCGTCGCGGGCTGCGCCGGCGACTGGACGATGGCCGCCTTCCGCGACGAGGCGATCGCTTCGATCCGCGCGCGTGTCGGACGGAAGCGCGTCTTGTGCGGGCTCTCGGGCGGGGTCGACAGCGCGGTCGCCGCGGTCCTGATCCACGAGGCGATCGGCGATCAGCTCCTCTGCGTCTTCGTCGACACCGGGCTCCTCCGCGACGGCGAGGCGGCGGAGGTCGTCGCGGTGTTCCGCGACCATTTCAACATCCCCCTCGTCCACCGCGACGCGTCCGCGCTCTTCCTCGCCGCGCTCGCCGGCGTCACCGACCCCGAGACGAAGCGCAAGATCATCGGCGCGCGCTTCATCGACGTCTTCGACGAGGAGGCGCACAAGGCGGGCGGCTTCGACTTCCTCGCGCAGGGAACGCTCTATCCCGACGTGATCGAATCGGTCTCGGTCGCGGGCGGGCCGTCGGCGACGATCAAGTCGCACCACAATGTCGGCGGGCTGCCGGCGCGGATGAAGCTCGCGCTGGTCGAGCCGCTCCGCGAGCTGTTCAAGGACGAGGTGCGCGCGCTCGGGCGCACGCTCGGCCTTCCCGAGACGATCGTCGGCCGCCACCCGTTCCCGGGGCCGGGGCTCGCGATCCGCGTCATCGGCGACGTCACGCCCGGGCGGCTCGCGATCCTCCGCAAGGCCGACCGCATCTTCATCGAGGAGATCCGCGCCGCCGGGCTCTACGACGCGATCTGGCAGGCGCTCGCGGTGCTCTTGCCGGTGCAGACGGTCGGCGTGATGGGCGACGAGCGCTCCTACGAGGCGGTGTGCGCGCTCCGCGCGGTGACCTCGACCGACGGCATGACGGCCGATTCCTTCGCCTTCGACCACGCCTTCCTCGCCCGCGTCGCGACGCGGATCATCAACGAGGTCCGCGGCATCAACCGCGTCGCCTACGACGTGACCTCGAAGCCGCCGGGGACCATCGAGTGGGAGTAGGGGGCGCGCCGCGATGAGCGGACGGGCATCGGTCGCGCGGATCACCACGCACCCGCTCACGCCCGAACGCTGGAGCGATCTCGAGGCGGTGTTCGCCGGCAAGGGCTGCTCATTCGCGCGCGCGTGCTGGTGCATGGCCTATCGCGAGACCGGCCGCCCGGTCGTGCCGCCGGGCGCGCGGCTCGCCGATGTGCGGAAGGCGCGGCTCCGGGCGCTCGCGGCAGGCGCGCCGGCACCCGGCCTCGTCGTGTTCCTGATCTATGTCTGGATCGTCGGCATCCTGTCGATCCTCAAGGCCTTGCTCGGGCTCGTCCTTGCGCTCGCGATCGGGCTATGGGTCTATAGATGGGTGGCGCGCTCTCGCGTGGATCGGCATGGCGGCGGACGATAGAGGCAGGCCCGGCGGCACGACGGAGGCAAGGAAGCGCGCCCATATCGAGACCGTTCTCAACGAGGACGTCGCCGCCAAGGGCGTGACGACCGGCTTCGAGCGGTTCTTCTTCGAGCACGCCGCGCTGCCGGAGACCGACCTCGACGCGGTCGACCTGTCGACCACGGTGCTCGGCCGCCGCCTCGCCGCGCCGTTCCTGATCTCGAGCATGACCGGCGGGACCGAGCCCGCGCGCGCGATCAACCGCCACCTCGCCGAGGCAGCACAGCGCCTCGGCATCGCGATGGGCCTCGGCTCGCAGCGCGCCGCGATCGAGCGCGCCGACCTCGCCGCGACCTACCGCGTCCGCGACGTCGCGCCCGACATCCTCCTCTTCGCCAATATCGGCGCGGTCCAGCTCACGCTCGGCTACGGCCTCGACGAGGCGCGGCGCGCGGTCGACATGATCGGCGCCGATGCGCTCTTTCTCCATCTCAACCCCCTCCAGGAGGCGGTGCAGGCCGGCGGCGACCGGGCGTGGTCCGGTGTCCTCGCGCGCATCGAGACGCTGTGCCGCGCGCTTCCCGTGCCGGTCGCGGTCAAGGAGGTGGGCAACGGCATCTCGGGCGCGCTCGCGCGCCGGCTCGACGAGGCCGGTGTCGCGGCGATCGATGTCGCCGGCGCCGGCGGCACGTCGTGGAGCGAGGTCGAGGCGCACCGCCAGCCCGACCCGCGCGTCCGGCGCATCGCGCACGCGTTCGCGGGCTGGGGCATCCCGACCGCGCTCGCGCTGATCGAGACGGTCGCCGCGGTTCCCGACCGGCCGGTGTTCGCCTCGGGCGGGATCCGGACCGGGATCGACGCGGCGAAGGCGATCCGGCTCGGCGCCGCGTTGGTCGGCACGGCGGCACCCGTCCTCGCCGGCGCCACCGCGACGGCCGATGCCGTCGCCGCGCGCGTCCAGGACCTCATCGATGCGCTTCGGATCGCGGCCTTCTGCGCCGGCGCCGGCGACCTCGCGCAACTCCGCCGGGCGCCGCTCCGCCGCGTCGACGACTGGTCGGTCGTCGCCTGACTCTATAGAGTGGCGCCCCCAGCCGATCCCGCACCCGCGCCGAGAGCGTCATGAACGACAAGGCCGAGCCGCCGAAGAAGACCCAGTACGACCCGACGCTGCCGGTTCGCCCGCCCGGAACCCGCGCCGTCAAGCCGCGCGATGCCGCGACGCTGATCATCTATCGCCGGGTCGGCGCGACGACCGAGGTGCTGATGGGCGAGCGCCACGTCAAGCACCGCTTTCTGCCGCAGCGCTACGTGTTCCCGGGCGGCCGGCTCGACGCGAGCGATTCACGGGTGCGGGTCGGCGCGCCCCTCGATGCGGCGGTCGCGGCGCAGATGGCGCGCATGGTGACGCCGCGCCGCGCGGCGGCGCTCGCTGCGGCCGCGGTGCGCGAGACCTTCGAGGAGACCGGCCTTCTCCTCGGCGCTCCCGATCCGAGCCCGGGCAAGCCGGTGCCGGAGAGCTGGAAGGCGTTCTTCGCGACCGGGCTCGCGCCCTCGCTCGCGCATCTCGAATATATCGCGCGCGCGGTGACGCCGCCTTTGCGTCCGATCCGCTTCAATGCGCGGTTCTTCATGGTCGACGCCCGCCATATCACGGGCGAGATCGGCGGCAGCGGTGAGCTCCTCAATCTCCATTGGGTGCCGATCGCCGATGCGCGCCGGCTCGAGATCCCGGTGATCACCGGCAAGATCCTGGGCTTCATCGAGACGCTGACCGTCGCGCCGCGCGCGCCCTCGGCCGACCGCCTGATCCCGATGTTCCGCAACATCCACGGCGTCCACCGCCAGTTCGAGGAATAGGCCGGGCCGCCCGGCCGCCCCGCGACGCGCCCGGCGGTTGCGTCGGCGCCGGCGGCGCACTAGCCTTTCCTCGCCGGCCATCCTTGGCCCGGCAACGGAAGGGTGCGATGGACGACATCCCGATCATCGACGTCTCGCGGGCGCTCACGGGCGATGCGGCCAGCAAGGGCGCCGTCGCCGGCGCGATCGACCGCGCCTGCCGCGACACCGGGTTCTTCTCGGTCGTCGGCCACGGCGTGCCGATGGATCTCGTGCAGTCGACGCGCGCGATGGCGGTTGCGTTCTTCGCCCAGCCCGACGCCGAGAAGATGAAGGTGGAGCGGCCGCCGACCAAGATCAGCCGCGGTTACTTCAAGTTCAAGGACCGCTCGCTCTCCTATTCCCTTGGAATCGCAGCGCCGCCCGATGTTCAGGAGGCCTATGCGCTGGGCCGCGAGGTGGCCGGCGATGCGGCCTACCGGTCGGGCGATCTGGGCCAGGCGATGCTGGCGCGCAATATCTGGCCGGAGCACCCGGCCGGTTTCCGCGCCCAGATGCTCGCCTATTACGCGGCGATGTCGGACCTCGGCGATCGGATGATGTGGATCCTGGCGCATGCGCTCGACGTGCCGGAGAGCTTCTTCGACGACAAGTTCGACCGCCACCCGAGCCACGTCCGCCTCATCCGCTACCCCAAGCAGGATGCGACGCCCGAACCGGGACAATTGCGCGCCGGCGCGCACACCGATTACGGGACGCTCACCTTCGTCCGCGGCGATCCGGTGCCGGGCGGGCTCGAGGTCAAGCGCCTCGACGGCGGCTGGACCGAGGTGCGCTGCCCGGCCGAGGGCTTCGTGGTCAATATCGGCGATCTCATGGCGCGCTGGACCAATGACCGTTGGGTCTCGACGCTCCACCGCGTCGGCAACCCGCCGCCCGGCACCGTGCACGGCGACCGCATCTCGCTCGTCTTCTTCCAGATGCCGAACCAGGACGCGGTGATCCGCTGCATCCCGACCTGCGCCGGCGCCGGCGAGAAATACCCGCCGATCACCACCGCCGAGCACTATCTCGGCAAGGTCATGAAGGCGGCGCACGCCCGGCTCGATGCGACCGAGGAGGACGCCCGGGTCGCGACGTCGTAGGGCGGGGCCGCCGTCCGGCGCCGCGGCGGTCCGTTCAGGTGGTGAGGAGGCGGAGCGCCGGGCGGAACACCGTCAGCACATCGGCGAGCGTCGAGCCGCGCCGCAATGTCGACGGCCCGCTCTTGACCATGAAGTCGCCCTTGCGCTGGCTTCCGGGCGGGTATTTGACGATCGTGTAGATCGGCCCGTTGGTCGAATCCCGGTAGATCGAGAACGAGGCGACCGCGGGCCCGTGGTCGATCGCATAGTCCCGCCATTCGCCGCGCATGACCCGATCGCTGTAGATCGAGAGCATCTGGCTCAGCTCCCGTCGATTGAAGGCGACCACCCGGCGCGCGGCAGCCTGATGGCCCATGCGGATTACGTTGGACATCATCGTCGTCCAGCCTTCCCCCGACTGTCGTTTTCCTCAAATGATTCCCCATTTCAAGACCAGCGTCCAGACGCCCGGCGGCGGCCGGCCGCGGGCGGGGGGCAGTTTGATTCGGGGGGGCGGCGCCTGTATGGTGGCGCCCTCGCAGCCGGGGCGGCCGTTCGTGGCAGACATCTTTCGCGAAATCGACGAGGAATTGCGGCAGGACCGCGCCGCCAAGCTGTGGAAGCAGTATGGCAAGTTCGTCCTCGCGTTCGCGGTCCTGATCGTCCTCGCCGTCGCCGGCTACCAGGGCTGGCAGCAATACCGTGCCAGCCAGCGCCTCGCCGACAGCGCCCGCTACGGTGCCGCCCTCGAGCTGGTGCGCGAGGGCAAGCACAAGGAGGCGCGCGACCTCTTCGCCGCGATTGCCCGCGAGGCTTCGACCGGCTATGCCGGGCTCGCCTGCCTGCAGGAGGCCGGGATGCAGGTCCGCCTCGGCGATCTCGCGGGCGCGGCCGCCGCGTATGAGGCGATCTCGGCCGATACGCGCATCGAGGACCCGCTCCGCCGGCTCGCCCTCCTGCAATCGGTCCAGCTCCGCGTCGACGACGCGAGCGCCGACCCGCGCGTCCTGATCGGCCGCCTCGCGCCCTTGGCCGAGGGTCGCGGCGCATGGCGGTCGTCGGCGCTCGAGCTGATGGCGATCCTCGCGCTCCGCGCCGGTGATCAGGCGGCGGCGCGCGGCCATCTGCAGCGCCTCGCCGACGACCTCGAGGCGCCGGAGGGGCTCCGCGCGCGGGCGACCGAGCTACTCTTCTCGCTCGGCGGCTGAGCGACAGGCCGCATGCGCCGCCTCCGCACCATCGTCCTGGTCCTCGCCGCCGGCGGCGCGCTCGCCGCGTGCTCGACCTTCGACGACGTCTTCCAGGGCTACAAGCCGCCGCCGCTCCCGGGCGAGCGCATCCCGGTGCTCGCTCTCGATCGTCGCGTCGATGCCGATCCGCAGCTCGCCGATCTCCGCGTCAGCCTGCCGCGGCCCGAGCCCAACGCCGACTGGCCGCAGGCCGGCGGCATCGCGAGCCACGCGCTCCAGCACCCCGAGGCGAGCGGCCGGCTCGAGCGGCTGTGGCGCACCGACATCGGACGCGGTGCGTCCGGCGACACCCAGCTCCTCGCCCAGCCCGTCGTCGCGGACGGCCGGGTGTTCACGCTCGACGTCCGCGCTGAGGCCCGCGCCTTCGACGCCGCGACCGGACGCCAGATCTGGCGCCGCCCGCTGGCGCCCCGCAACGACGACGACGGCATTCTCGGTGGCGGCATCGCGGTCGCGGGCGGACGGCTCTTCGTCACCACCGGCTTCGGCTTCGTCATCGCGCTCGACGCGGCGACCGGCGAGGAGGTGTGGCGGCGGACGGCCGGCGGCCCGATGCGCGCCGCGCCGACGGTGCTGGGCGAGCGCATCTACGTCGTCAACATCGCCAACCAGCTCACCGCGCTCGCCGCCGACGATGGCCGGCTCCTGTGGTCGAACACCGGCATCGCCGAAACCGCGGGCCTTCTCGGCGGAGCCAGCCCCGCGGCGGACTCCGACGTCGTCGTCGCGCCGTTCTCCTCCGGCGAGGTCGCTGCGCTCCGGGTCGAGAACGGGCGCGTGGTCTGGACCGAAGCGCTGTCGGCGGTGCGCCAGACCGATCCCGTCTCCGCGCTCGCCCATATCCGCGGCCATCCGGTGATCGACCGCGGGCGCGTCTTCGTCGTCAGCCACTCCGGGCGCATGGTCGCGATCGATCTCCGCACCGGCAACCGTCTGTGGGAGCAGGGCATCGGCGGCACGAACATGCCGTGGGTGGCGGGTGATTTCGTCTACGTGGTCTCCTCGGCGGGCGAGCTCGTCTGCCTCGCGCGCGCCGACGGGCGGGTGCGCTGGGTGCAGACGCTGCAGCGCTTCGCCGACGAGCGGCGGAAGCGCCGACCGATCGTCTGGACCGGACCGCTTCTGGTCGGCGACCGGCTGATCGTCGCCGGCTCGAACGGCGAGGTCTGGTCGTTCTCGCCCTATAGCGGCGATGCGCTCGGGCGCATCCGGGTCTCCGGCCCGGTCCTGCTGCCGCCGATCGTCGCCGGCGAAACCGTTTTCGTGCTCACCGACGGCGCGGACCTCGTCGCGCTGCGCTGATGCCGTTCACCGTCGCGATCGTCGGACGGCCCAATGTCGGCAAGTCGACGCTGTTCAACCGTCTGGTCGGACGGCGCGTCGCGCTCGTCGACGCGACGCCCGGGGTGACGCGCGACCGGCGGACGGGCGCGGCGCGGATCGGCGCGATCGAGTTCACCGCGATCGACACCGCCGGCCTCGAGGACGCCGCGGGCGACACGCTCGAGGCCGCGATGCGGCGCCAGACCGACCGCGCGCTCGCCGACGCCGACATCGCGCTCTTCGTCATCGACGCGCGCGCCGGGATCACGCCGCTCGACCGCCATTTCGCCAACCATCTCCGGAGCGCGGCGAAGCCCGTCATCCTGATCGCCAACAAGTGCGACGACGGCAGCGACAGGCTCGCGCTCGAGGCCTATGGGCTGGGGCTGGGCGCGCCGATCGCGCTCTCGGCCGAGCACGGCTATGGCACGCCCGATCTCGCCGCCGCGATCGCAGCACTCCGCCCCGATGCGCCGTCGGCGGCGGTGGATCCGGCGGACGAGGAGGCCGAGGACGGCCCGGCGCTCGGCACCGAGGGGCGACCCCTCCAGCTCGCGATCGTCGGCCGGCCCAATGTCGGCAAGTCGACGCTCGTCAACCGCCTCCTCGGCGAGGAGCGGGTGATCACCGGGCCCGAGCCCGGCATCACGCGCGATGCCATCGCGATCGACTGGATCTGGCAGGGCCGCGCGATCCGGCTGATCGACACGGCCGGACTGCGCCGCCGGCCGCGCGTCGTCGCGCGCATCGAGCGGCTGTCGGTCGGCGACACGCTCCGCGCGATCCGCTTCGCGCATGTCGTCGTCGTCGTCCTGGACGCCACCGCCGCGCTCGAGCAGCAGGATCTGACGATCGCGCGCATGGTCGAGAGCGAGGGCCGCGCGCTCGTGCTCGCCGTCAACAAGTGGGATCTCGTCAAGGACCCGAAGGCGACGCTCGCCGACATCAGGCGCAGGATCGGACATTCACTGCCGCAGGTGCAGGGCGTCGTGCTCGTCACGGTCTCGGCGCTCGGCGGCAGCGGGCTCGATGGGCTCCTGCCCGCGGTCTGGGGCGCGGCCGAACGCTGGCAGAAGCGCATCGCGACCGGGCCCCTCAACCGCTGGCTCGGTGCGGTCGAGGATCGCCACCCGCCGCCTCTGGTGCGCGGGCGACGGGTCAGGCTCCGCTATCTGACGCAGGTGAAATCGCGGCCGCCGACCTTCGCGCTGTTCGCGGGCGGCGCGGGCGCGCTGCCGGATTCCTATCTCCGCTATCTCGTCAACGGGCTCCGCGACAGCTTCGACCTGCCCGGAGTCCCGATCCGGATCAATGTCCGCAAGGGCCGCAATCCGTTCGCCGCCGACGCCGACGAGGCTTCGTGATCGGGCCGCGCCGCGCTACACTGCCGCTCTGAGGTGCGCCATGCTGCTCCGGAAGCTCCACCACGTCGCCTATCGCTGCGTCGACGCCGTCGCGACGCACGATTTCTACACCCGCGTGCTCGGGATGAAATACGCCGCCGCCGTCACCAACGACCATGTGCCGTCGATGCGTGCGTTCAGCCCGCATTTCCATCTCTTCTTCGAGATGGCCGACGGCAGCTACATCGCGTTCTTCGAGGTTCCCGTCTCGCCGCCGATGGGCAGCGATCCCAACACGCCCGACTGGGTGCAGCATCTCGCGCTCGAGGTCGCCGACGAGACGGCGCTGATGGCGGGTAAGGCGCGGCTCAAATCCTGCGGCATCGACGTCCTCGGCCCGACCGATCACGGCTTCTGCAAGTCGATCTATTTCCGCGATCCGAGCGGGCATCGGCTCGAGCTCACGACGCGGACGACGAACGCGGCCGAGGCGACGGCGCAGGAGAACGAGGCCGGCCCGATGCTCGCGGCGTGGACCGAGCGCAAACGCCGCGAGGGATGGCGCTGATCCGCGGCCGATCCCATTACGATCCCATCATCGAGGACATCATGAGGACATTACGCAGCGCCGCGCTCGGGGCGGCCTTTGCGGCGTTTGCGACGCTCGCGACGTTCGCGACCGGGACGGCTGCGGGGGCGCACGAGACCCGGCTAGGGCCGCTCCAGATCGGACACGCCTGGGCGCGCGCCACCGCCGGCAAGGCCGGCGCGGCCTATCTCGAGATCAGGAACGGCGGCGGTCAGCCGGACAAGCTCGTTTCCGCGGCCAGTCCGGCCGCCGCGACGGTCGAGCTCCACACCCATATCCGCGACGGCGACGTGATGCGGATGCGAAAAGTGCCGGCGATCGATCTCGCGCCCGGCAAGGAGGTGAAGCTCGCGCCGGGCGGGCTCCACGTCATGCTGATCGGCCTCAAGGCGCCCCTCAAGGCGGGCGACAGGTTCCCGCTCACCCTCACCTTCGACAAGGCGGGATCGGTGACGCTCGAGGTCGAGGTGCAACCCGTCGCTGCCTCGGCGCCGCCCGCGCACCAGCACCATCACCAGCACCGGCACTGAGCGGCGCGCCGGCCATGGTCACCCGCCCGCCGCCCTCGCTATAGTGCGGCGCGCAACCAGGAGATGACGATGGCCGGCAGCGTCCGTTCCAAGGCGAAGACCGCCCGCGGCAAGGCGCGCGTAGCCGCCCCGCGCGGTCGCCGTGCGACCTCGACGCGGGCGCGATGGCTCGACGACAGCGATGCCGACGCGCCGTCGCTCCGCAGTTGGATGCGTGATCTCGACCGCGCCGGGCTTCTCCGCCGCGTCTCGGCCGAGGTCGACTGGAAGGACGAGATCGGCGCGCTGGCGCGGATCAATCTCGGCCTCGGCGGACCCGCGCTCGTGTTCGAGACCATCAAGGGCCACACCAGGACGCGCTGCACGCGGCTGATGACCTGCGGCCTCGGCACCAAGGCCGAGGTGCTGCTCGTGCTCGGGCTGCTGCCGGACACCACCGACCGCGCCGTCGTCCGCCATCTCAAGGACACCTACCGGAAGCCGATCCCGCCGGTGATGGTGAAGAACGGGCCCGTCAAGGAGAACATTCTCAGAGGCCTGCGCATCGATCTCGGCCAGTTCCCCGCCGCGCGCTGGCACCCGCTCGACGGCGGACGCTTTCTCGACACCTACTGCGGCGTCGTCACCCACGATCCGCGCACCAACCGTCCCAATATCGGCATCTATCGCGGCCAGGTGCTCGGTCGCGATCGGATCGGGAAGCTCCTGGTGCCGAGCCAGGGCTGGGGCAACCATTTCAGCCAGCACCGCGCGAGCCGCGCGCCGATGCCGGTCGCGGTCGTGCACGGCTGGCACGATGTGCTGCCGTTCTGCGCCGGCAGTCCGTTCCCGATGCAGGTCTGCGAGTGGGACATGATGGGCGCGATCCTGGGCGAGCCGGTGAGGCTCGTTGCGTGCGAGACGGTGCCGCTCGCGGTGCCGGCCTCGGCCGAGATCGTGGTCGAGGGCTATATCGATCCCGACCCGAAGACGTTCGCGATGGAAGGTCCGTTCGCCGAGTATCCCGGCTATTCCGGCGGCAAGCCCTCGCCCAAGCCGGTGCTCCGCGTCACCGCGATCACCCACCGCGACGACCCGACGCTCCGCGGCGCGCTCGAGGGCGCGCGGCCGGGCTTCCCGAGCGAGGACTCGCTCCTCTGCTGCTATTCGTGGTCGGCGATCGCGTGGAACATGCTGGAGGACGCGGGCGTCGTCGGCGTCACCGATGTGTGGATGCCGCCGGTCTCGACGGGCGTCAACATCATCGTCCAGATCCGCAAGCGCTATCGCGGCCACGCGCAGCAGGTGGCGAACGCGCTGTGGGGGACGAGCGCCGGCCAGTGGTTCTTCAAGAACGTCACCGTGGTCGAGGAGGACATCGACATCCGCGACCCGCAGGCGGTCGAGTGGGCGATCGCGTTCCGCGTCAACGCCGGCAAAGGCCAGCTCCTCACCTTCGGGCCGACCTTCGGCTCGGTGCTCGATCCCTCGACGCCGGTCGAGGAGGCCAACGTGCCGAAATACGGCACCGGTCTCTGGACGCGCGTCCTGATCGACGCGACCCGGTCGTGGGAGTACGAGCCCAACCCGGGCTGGGGCGGGCGACGCTTCCCGCCGGTCAACACGATCCCGTCCGCGCTCGAGGCGAAGATCAAGGCGCGCTGGGCCGAGTACGGGATCGGGATCCCCTATCTGTCGGACGAGAAGCGCGAGCTTCTGACCTTCGCCGCGCTCAAGAAGATTCTGCCCGACTTCTGACCGCGCGACCGACGCGCGCGCTCAACTCGTCGTGCCGAGGCAGCCCGCGAGCGACGTCGCGAGCCCCTGCATCAGCGTGAACCACGCCTCGGGGCCGGGCGCGAGCGCGGTGCCCTCGGGGTCGAGGACGCCCGTTCTCGCATTCGTCTTCTCGACCACGGTGCGGACCAGCGCGGGCTCGAACTGCGGCTCGGCGAAGACACAGCGCGCCCCGAGCCGCGTGATCTTGGCGCGGAGCGCGTTGAGGCGCTTGGCCGACGGCTGGCGGTCGGGCGACACGGTGACCGAGCCGACCGCGTTGAGCCCGTAGTGCTTCTCGAAATACTGGTAGGCGTCGTGGAAGACGACGAAGGGCTGGCTCCGGACAGGGGCGAGCGTCGCTGCGATCGAGGCATCGAGCGCGACGATGCGGCGGTCGGCGGCGGCGGCGTTGGCGGCATAGCGCGCCGCGTTGGCAGGATCGGCCTCGGCGAGGACGGCGGCGATCCGCGCGACGATGCGGCGCGCATTGTCGGGATCGAGCCAGACATGATGGTCCATCTCGAGCACGGGGTCGGCCTTCTTTCCCTTGCCGCCATGCGCATGCCCGTGGCCATGCCCATGGCCGTGCCCGTGGCCGTGCGCGTGATCATGCGAATCCCACGGGCCACCCTCGCGCCCGGCGAGGAGCTCGATCCCGGCTTCGCGCGTCAGCGTGAGGATCCGGGTCTGCCGCGGCAGGCTCCGCATCCCCTTGTCGAGGTAGCTCTCGAGCATCGGTCCGACCCAGATGATGACATCGGCCTGCTCGACCATGCGCGCGTCCGAGGGGTTCATCGCGTAGGAGTGCGGCGAGGCGCCGCCGCGGACCAGGAGCTCGGGCGTGCCGACCTCGCCCATCACGGCGGCGACCAGGCTGTGCACCGGGACGATGCTCGCCACCACCTTGGGTGCGGTGGCGGCGGCCGGCGCGGCGACCAGCGCGAGCAGGATCGACAAGGCGGCGAGCGTGACGCCGCGTGTCCTCGGGCGCGGTAGACTCACGTCGAGCTCCCTTCGTTGCGACGGCGGGCGTGGGTTGTTATACTATAACATGATAGCTCTGCAAATGGGCGGGGAACGCCATGGCCGGTGATGTCCTGTCCACCTTCCGCGGCGTCCACGATCATGGCCGCTGCACCGATGACGCGCTCGCCACCGCCGAGGCGCTGTGCGCCGAGAAGGGCCTCCGGCTGACCGCGCTCCGCCGTCGCGTGCTCGAGCTCGTGTGGTCGAGGCACCAGCCGGTCCGTGCCTACGACCTCCTCGAGGATCTGCGCGCCGAGCGGCGCCGGGCTGCGCCGCCGACCGTCTACCGCGCGCTCGATTTCCTGATCGCGAACCGGCTCGTGCACCGGATCGAGTCGCTCAACGCCTATGTCGGCTGCGCCGGGCCGCGCAACCCGCATGTCGGCCAGTTCCTCATTTGCCGCAAATGCAGCGCCGTCGCCGAGCTCAACGACGGCGAGATCGCGCGCACCGTGGCGCGCAAGGCGCGCGGCCTCGGCTTCACGGTCGAGCGGCAGACGATCGAGATCGCGGGCCTCTGCCCGCAATGCGGCGGCACCCGTGCGGCCTGAGACGGAAGGCATCCTCGTCGCCGTCGAAGGCCTCGTCGTCCGCTACGGCGCGACCGTCGCGCTCGATGCGATCGACCTCACGGTCTCGGAACGCGAGATCGTCACGCTGATCGGACCCAACGGCTCGGGCAAGACGAGCCTGATCCGCGCCGTCCTCGGCCTCGTCCGCCCGAACGCCGGCACGGTGCGGCTCAGGCCGTCGCTCCGCATCGGCTACGTGCCGCAGTCGCTCCATATCGACCAGACCATGCCGCTCACCGTGCGCCGGTTCCTGATGCTCGCAGGTGCCGGTGGCGACGGGATCGACCGCGCGCTCGCCGAGGTCGGCGCCGGCGCGGTGATCGACCGGCCGCTCCAGCGCATCTCGGGCGGGGAGTTCAAGCGCACACTCCTCGCACGCGCGCTTCTGCGCGAGCCCGACCTCCTCGTCCTCGATGAGCCCACGGCCGGCGTCGACGTGCTCGGCCAAGGTGAGTTCTACCGGCTCCTGATGCGGCTCCGCGACCGGCGTCGCTGCGGCGTGCTCCTCGTCTCGCACGACCTCAATCTGGTCATGGCGGCGACCGACCAGGTGCTCTGCCTCAACCGCCACGTCTGCTGCCGCGGCCGGCCCGAACAGGTGACGGCGGATCCCGCATTCCGCTCGCTGTTCGGCCTCGACGCCGCGCTGTCGCTCGCGCGCTACGAGCACCACCACGACCATGTCCACACCGACGACGGCGTCGTCGCGCTCAGCCACAGCACGCGCCATGGATGATTTCGTCGTCCGCGCGCTGATCGGGGGCATCGGCGTCGCGCTCGTCGCCGGGCCGCTCGGCTGCTTCGTCGTGTGGCGGCGGATGGCCTATTTCGGCGAGACCCTGGCGCACTCGGCGCTCCTCGGGATCGCGCTCGGCATCCTCCTCGAGGCGAGCGTCACGGCCGCGATCATCGTCGTCTGCCTCGCGGTCTCGCTGATCCTGGTCGCGCTGCAACGCCAGCGTCGGCTGCCGACGGACACGCTCCTCGGCATCCTCGCGCACGCCTCGCTCGCCCTCGGCCTCGTCGCCGCAGCGTTCCTCGAGCGCGTGCGCATCGACCTGATGTCCTATCTCTTCGGCGACATCCTCGCGATCACCTGGGGCGATATCGTCTGGGTCTATGCCGGCGGCGCGATGACGATCGGGCTTCTCGTCCTCCTGTGGCGGCAGCTCCTGATGGTCACCATCCACGAGGACCTCGCCCGCGTCGAGGGGGTACCGGTCAGCGCGGTTCGCCTCGTCCTGATGCTCCTGTTCGCGGTCGTGATCGCGGTCGCGATGAAGATCGTCGGCATCCTCCTGATGGTCTCGCTCCTCGTGATTCCGGCCGCCGCCGCCCGTCGATTCTCGACGACGCCGACCGCCATGGCTATCCTGGCGAGCGTCATCGGCTGCGGCTCCGTCATCATGGGTGTCATGGGCTCGCTCACCTGGGACGTACCGGCCGGCGCGACGATCGTCGTCGCGGCGACGCTCGCGTTCATCGCGACCGTCCTGTGGCCGGCCGGCGCCGGCGGACGCCATGCGGCCGAAGCGTCCTGATCGCGCGCGCACGCCTCTCGCGCTCGCCGCGGCGGTTCTCGTCCTCGCCGCCGCGGCCGCGCCGGTCTGCGCGCATCCCCATGTCTGGATCACCAACATCACCACCTTCCTGTTCGACAAGGGCAGAGTCGTCGGTCTTCGGCTCGACTGGACGTTCGACGACATCTTCAGCGATTTCCTGATCGCCGAGTTCGACAAGAACAAGGACGGCCGGTTCGACGAGGCCGAGCTCGCCGAGGTCAAGCGGAAGGGCTTCGACAACCTGAAGGAACACAATTACTTCGTCGTCGTTCGCCTCGGGCCCGAGACGTTCCGCCCCGACGACGTCGCCGGCTTCGCAGCCCGCATCGACGGCAGGCTCGTCCACTACCGCTTCGAGGTGCACTTGCGCGAGCCCGTCGCCCCGAGCGCCAAGCCGGTCCGCGTCTCGGTCTACGACGAGAGCTATTTCGTCGAGGTGCTGCTCGATCGCAACGACCCGATCCGCTTCGAGGGCGTGCCGAGCGGCATTTGCCGCTACGCGATCGGCGAGGACAAGGAGAACCGGATCTATTTCGGCCTCATCCATCCGCTCCAGGCCACGCTCGCCTGCCCGGGGCTCTAGGGGCCGATCCTTGCGGCTCCGCGCGCTCATCCTCCTTCTACTCGTTTACCTGCCGTTCGGTCCGGCGGTCGGCAACCCGCTCCTCGGCGGCGGGGCTCCGCCGCGCACGGCCGAGACGACGCGCGAGGAGGCGGCGCCGGGGGTCCTCGGCGCGCTCGGCGCCTTCGTCCTCGATGCGCAGCGGCGCCTGACGCGCGAGCTCACCGAGGCGCTCAAGGCGATGCGCGACGGCTCGTTGCTCGAGCCGCTCGTCGCCGGCATCCTCGCCGCCTTCCTCTACGGCATGGCGCACGCCGCCGGGCCGGGACATGCCAAGGGCGTCGTCCTCACCTATTTCCTCGCCCGCGAGGCGCGGCTCGCGCGCGGCGTCCTGATGGGGCTCCAGATTGCGACCACGCACGTCCTCGCCGCGCTGGTGATCGTCGGCCTCGCCCATCTCGTCTTCGACCGCCTGTTCGCGATGTCGGTCGACGAGTTTCGCGCCATCAGGCTGTTCAGCTACGGCGCGATCGCGCTGATCGGCATCGCGATGCTGGTGCAGGCGCTCAGGCGCGCCGTCGCGCCGGGCGGCAACCATGGCCACGGGCACGGGCACGACCATGGGCACGGGCACGACCATGGCCACCACCACTATCATCGCGGCCAAAGCGCGCTGTCGGCGCTCGCCGGCATGGTGCCGTGCACCGGCGCCATCCTCGTTCTCCTGTTCGCGATCGCGAACAACGTCCTCGTCGCCGGCTTCCTGATGGTGGTCGCGATCGGGCTCGGCATGGCGGCCTTCCTCGCGATCCTCGGCGTGGTGTCGATCCTCGCGCGCGGACGCATCCGGCGCTGGGCGAGCGGGACGGGCGGGCGCCGGTCGCGGCTCGCGGTCGTCTTCGACCTCGCCGGGCCGCTCCTGATCGGCACGCTCGGGGTCTGGCTCTTCGTCGATACGCTATGACAGGATGCGGGCGCCCGCCGCGTCGAAGCTTCGCGCCAGCGCGTTGAAGCGACGCTCCACGGCGTCGCCGCCCGGCACGCGGATCTCGTCGGGCAGCACGAGACGCGGCGATCCCTCGTCCATCTCGAGCCGGGCGAGCGCCAGGATGTCGCGCGCGCCGCCGGAAATCGTATAGGCGAGGCGGAGCGCGAGGCCGAGCCTGATCGCGTCGCGCCGCGCATCCGGCTCGAGGAGCGACAGCGCGCGGTCGAGATTCTCGGGCTCCGGGATCCCCTCGTAGCGGGCGTAGGCGGTGACTGCGAGGAAGGCGCGGCCGGGATGGTCGAGGCCGACGAAAGGTGCGCGCAGCATGTGGAGCATGGCCTGCTCGGCGCGGTAGTCAGGATGCGACCGCCACGCGAGGTCGGAGAGGTGGCAGGCGGCGTGACGGAGCCGTGCGGTCTCGGGGCCCTCGCCGGCGAATAGCGCGTCGGTCCAGCGCACGAGATCGTCGCCGAGATCGCCGAAGCGGCCCTCGCGCCGCGCGATGTCCTCGGCGGCGGCGATCAGCGGATCGCGGCGCCGCTCGCCGGCGTCGAGAAGATCGAACATGTACCCCTCGCGGAGCCCGTAGGCCGAGAAGACCACACGCTTGGGGCGCATGTGGCGGAGCACGCGCTCGAGCACGATGGCGGCGAGCGGCAGCGTCTCGATGCGCCGGCGCGACAGCCCGGCGAGCTGGGCGAGCGAACGCGCGCTCATCGTGCCGATCAGCCGCGACAGCGCCTCGAGCTCCTTACGCGCCACGGCGTATGTGTGGATGATGCGGAGCGGATGGTCGATCTGGGCCATTCGGATGCGGGCGAGCCCGCGCCAGGCGCCGCCGACCGGATAGAACGTTCGGCCGCGCAGCCGATCGAGCCACGGTGTCGCGCCGAGGGCCGCGTCGATCTCGGCGATGGTGCGCGCCGGTTCCCGGCGGAAGCGTTCCATGAGCCGGAACGGTCCGAGCGCGAGCGTCGCGTGGTCGCCGGGCCGGCCGCGATCGATCTCGACGAGCTCGAGGCTGCCGCCGCCGAGATCGCCGGCCAGACCGTCGGCATCGGGAATGCCGGCGACGACGCCTTGCGCGGAGAGCCGCGCCTCCTCCTCACCGGAAAGAATGCGCACGCGGTGGCCGCAGCGCCGCTCGACCTCGGCGACGAAGCTCGCGCCGTCGGTGGCGTCGCGCACGGCGGCGGTCGCGAACAGATCGAGGCGCCCGACATCCATCGCCTCGGCGAGGCGGGCGAAACGGACGAGGTTCGGAAGGGCGAGCGCGATCCCGTCGGGATTGAGCCGGCCGGTCTCGCCGAGCCCGCGGCCGAGGCCGCACAGGACCTTCTCGTTGAAGATCGCGACGAAGGCGCGCCACGGGCGATCGAAAACGACGAGACGGATCGAGTTGGATCCGATGTCGATGACCGCGACCCGTTGCGTCGGTTCGCGCCTGGCGAGGGGTCCGCGGGCCATCGACCGTATCGGCTCAGGTTCCCGGCGAGACCACGGTCGGCGTGTAGCGCGTGCGCTTGAGCGCGCTGCCGCGCCCGGAGAGGCTCGGGTTGGTCATGAAGTAATCGTGCGCGCTGAACCCTGCGCCGTCGCGGCTCGCCATCCCGTAGTGCCCGTCCGCGCGGAGCGTCCAGGCGTTCGCCTCGTCACGCAGGTTGACCATCATCACCTGCTCGAGCACCTGCTTGTGCACGGTCGGGTTCTCGATCGGGATCAGCGTCTCGACGCGGCGGTCGAGATTGCGCGGCATCCAGTCCGCCGACGAGATGAAGACCTTCGCCTCGGGCGAGGGAAGCCCGTGGCCCGCGCCGACGCAGACGATTCGCCCGTGCTCGAGGAAACGGCCGATCAGGCTCCGGACCCTGATATTGTAGGAGAGTCCCGGGAGCCCCGGCCGCAGGCAGCATATGCCGCGCACCACGAGATCGATCTGCACCCCGGCGCGCGAGGCACGATAGAGCGCATCGATGATCGCCGGATCGACGAGCGCGTTCATCTTGGCCCAGATCGCCGCCGGCCGCCCGGCGCGCGCATGCGCGATCTCGCCCTCGATCAGCTTCGTCAGCGTCTCGCGGAGCGTGATCGGCGCGAAGGCGATCTTCTCCATCTGCTCCGGCTTGGCGTAGCCGGTCATGTAGTTGAACAGCCGCATCGCGTCGCGGCAGAGCGCCGGATCGCAGGTGAAGAAGGAGAGGTCGGTATAGACCCGCGCGGTGAGCGGGTGGTAGTTGCCGGTGCCGAAATGGGCGTAGGAGCGGAGCCCGTCGCCCTCGCGGCGGACGACCAGCGAGACCTTGGCGTGGGTCTTGAGCTCGATGAAGCCGTAGACGACCTGGACGCCGGCCTGCTCGAGATTGCGCGCCCAGCGGATGTTGCGCTCCTCGTCGAAGCGCGCCTTGAGCTCGACGAGCGCGGTCACCGACTTGCCGGCCTCGGCCGCCTCGGCGAGCGCGCGGACGATCGGCGAATCCTCGCTCGTCCGGTAGAGCGTCTGCTTGATCGCGACGACGTCCGGATCGAGCGCGGCCTGGCGCACGAACTGCACCACGACGTCGAAGCTCTCATAGGGATGGTGGACGACGAAGTCCTTCTGGCGGATCGCGGCGAAGCAGTCGCCGCCGAAATCGCGCAGCCGTTCCGGCGAGCGCGGCGCGTAAGGCGGATAGAGGAGATCGGTGCGCTCGCGGCAGATGAGCTGGCTCGTGTCGGCGAGACCGATCAGCCCGTCGATCGGCACCACGTCGTCCGGGTTGACCTGGAGCTGGCGGATCACGAACTGGCGGAGCGTCTCCGGCATCTCCTTGTTGACGGTGAGCCGGATCACCGAGCCGCGGCGGCGCCGCTTGAGCGCGCTTTCGAACACGCGGACGAGGTCTTCCGCCTCCTCCTCGATCTCGATGTCGCTGTCGCGCAAGAGACGGAAGTGGCCGAGGGCTGAGACCTGGAACCCGGGGAACAGCCGGTGCAGGTTGAGAAAGACCGCGGTCTCGAGCGAGGTGAAGCGGAACCCGGCGCCGGGAAGACGGATGAAACGGCGCACCTGCACGGGCAGCGCGATCAGCCCGGTGATCTCGTGCCCGTCGTCCGGGCGGATCAGCTTCAGGACCATGCTGAAGCCGAGATTGGGGATGAAGGGGAAGGGATGCGCGGGATCAATCGCGACCGGCGTCAGGACCGGGAAGATGTGCTCGAGGAAATGGCCGGCGAGCCACTGGCAGTCGGCGGCGGTGAGCGCGCTCATGTCGAGGAGCGAGATGCCGGCGGCGTCGAGCTCGACGCGGAGCGCGCGCCAGCAGCGTTGCTGATCGTCCATCAGGAGGCGGGCGCGCCGGGTGACGCCCTCGAGCTGCTCGGCCGGGGTCAGCCCGTTGTCGCTCCGCGTGGTCAGCCCGGCCCGCACCATACCCTTCAGACCGGCCACGCGGACCATGTAGAACTCGTTGAGATTGCTCGCCGAGATCGACAGGAAGCGGAGCCGTTCGAGAAGCGGGTGGCGGGGGTTCCGGGCCTGCGCGAGGACACGCTCGTTGAAGGCGAGCCACGACACCTCGCGGTTGATAAACCGCGCCGGGTCGTCGGCCGCGATCGCCAGGGCCTCGACCGCCGGCCGCTCGGCGGGGGCCGACCCGCCGGCCGCAGGCGCGACGGCGTAGGCCGCGTTTCGGGATTCGTCCATCGCCTCGGCTATGCCTCTGGACCACCAGTCTAGTCACAAGTCTTTAAAATGTCATGACGGACGGGTGAAACAGAGGGCAAAGACGGGGAGGCCGCCGATCATGAGGACCCTGTATCTCCTGCGCCACGCCAAGTCGAGCTGGATCGACCCCAGCGTCGAGGACTACGAACGGCCGCTCGCCCCGCGCGGCCGGCGCGCCGCGGCGCGGATCGCGGACTACATGCATCGTCACGGCTTCCGCCCCGACCTCGTCCTCTGCTCGCCCGCCCGTCGGGCGCGCGAGACCTGGGCGCTGATGGCCGAGAGGCTCGACGAGCCGAGCGTGCGCTATCTCAAGACCCTCTACCTCGCGCCGCCGTCGCGGCTCGCGACGATGGTCGCGCGGCTGCCGCCAGCTGCCGGGTCGGTCCTGATCGTCGGCCACAATCCCGGCATGGAGGCGTTCGCATCGCGCCTCGCCGGGGGCGGCGCGCCGGCGCACCTCAAGCGGCTCCACGCCAAGTTCCCGACCGCGGCGCTCGCGGTCTTCCGCTTCGACGTCGCCGCCTGGCGGTCGGTCGAAGCTGCATCGGGCCGGCTCGCCGATTTCGTCCGCCCGAACGACCTCGACTGAGCCGGAGCCTCAGCGGTCCCAGAACGGCTTCGATTTCCGGTAGCTGCGCCAGACGCCGGGGAAGCGGGCGAGACCGATCTCGACGCGGGCCGCTTCCCAGCCGGTGACGATCGCGGCCGCGCGCGCGGCATCGTCGTTCGCGCCGGCCGGCCGCGCCGCGCCGATCACGCCGAGGAGACGCTCGGTCTCCACCGTGTCGTTGATGGCGCCGAGCGCGTCCTGGATGTCGGCGAGCGCGCGGGCATATTTGCGCCATGTCCGCTTGCCGCCGCGGGCATAGAGATCGCGGAAGAACTCGACGGCGTAGCGGAGCTTCTTCGCCCGGATGCGGACGTCGTGGAGCTCGGGGAGCGTCAGCCGGTCGTGGTCGGCACCGAGACGCCGGAGCCGCTTGTCATGGCGCGCGAGCGTGCGGTCGGCGATCGTCTCGACCGACCGGGCGACCGGCGCCTCCTCGGCGATCGCGGCGAGCCACGAGCCGCCCATGCGGTGGCGCTCGAGGCGGAGGAGAAGCGCGGTGTAGCGCGGCGTGCCGATCGCCGCGCGGGCGGCACGATAGGCCTCGGCGCGCATTTCGAGCGCGCGGTCGCGGAGCGCCTGCAGGCTCTTTTCCTCCGGCATCCGGTGGATCATGCGATCGATGGTCTCGGCGATGAAGACGTCCCACTCACGCGCCGGGCCGAGCGCCTGCTGCAGCCAGCGGAGCTCGTCGCGGAGATGCGCGAACACATCCGCCGCGAGGGTCGGCTTGAAGGCGTCGAGGAGCGCCCGCAGACGGCGGATCGCGACGCGCATCTGGTGGACGCCCTCCGGGTCCTCCGTCCCGACCACGACCGGCTCGTTGTCGCGGAGCTGGCGAAGACAGGACGCGGTGAGCGCGCCGAGCGCTTCGCCGACCGACATCGCCTCGTCGAGCGCGGCCGCCTTCGCCCGCACCGCCGCCGGCGGTGTCCGGCCCGCAGCGAGCGCCATGCCGCGCGCGGCCTTGGTCTCGGCCTCGATCCGGAGCGGAACCAGAGCGAGGAGCGCAAGTGCAAGGTCGTAGAGCGCCGCCTCGGGCCCCTCGATCAGCTCGAGCTCGATCTCGGAGACCGCGATGGACGCCGCGCCGGCCTCGATCGGGCCGGCCTCGCTCGGGCCGGCCTCGATCGTACCGGTGTCGAGCGCGATCTCGATTGTCGCCGCATCGAACGCGACGCGACGAATGCGTCTCCGGAACACGGTGGTGAACACGGGCTCCAGCCGGTCGAAGACGCCGCCGGTGACAAGCGCCATGCAGGTCTCATCGGCCGGGAGCGCGATGGGATCCGGGCGGTCGCCCGCGATACGCGCCTCGTATTCGCGGAACCGTTGTGCGGTGCCGTCGGCGGCGAGCGGCACCTTGAGGGTCTGGACGCGGCGCTTGCCGGCGGCGCGGACGCGGATCGCCATGCCTTGCGCCCAGAGCGCCCGATCCGGGGTGTCGAAATAGGTGCTGGTCAGAACCTGCGATCGCCACCCGCGCGCCGCGTGCGCGGCGACGACCGGTGCGTCGAGCACGCGACCGACATGCTCGGGCGCGAGCGCGAGCTTCAATTCGATCTCGTAATGCATTGCGTCCCGGATAGAGCCCTGTCACGCGAGAGTAGCGGACGGTGCGCGGCTTGTCTCGCGCGCGCAAGGCGAGATTTGTTTCAGAATTATGACGAACCGCCGCGGCCGCGCGATCGCGCGGCGGGCGCGTGCCGTCTCGTCACGACCGTCCGATATTGGCGCGGATGGTCCGCAGATAGGTCTTGATGGTCTCCTGATCCGACTTCGCGAGCCGCGCGAGGCTGCGTCGGTTGACCGCCTCGACCTCCGGCATCGCGACATCGAAGGTGCGGCGTCCCTTCTCGGTGAGATAGACGTTGATCCTGCGCCCGTCGCGCGGATCGGCGACGCGCCGGACGAAGCCCTTGGCCTCGAGCCGGTTGATCGCCGCGACCGTCGTCGGCCCCTTCATGCGCACGCGCTCGCTCAACTGGCGCTGGCTCAGTCCGTCCTCCTCCCACAACGCGCGGAGAAACGGCCACAGACCGAAGCTCAGCCCGTGACGGGTGATGCGCTGGGTGAACTCGCGGGTGACCGCGCGGCTCGTGTCCCAGATCAGGAATCCGATCGTCTCCTCGGCGGGGAAAATCGCGGGCGTGGCGCCGGACGGTTTCGTCCGCGTCGCCGCCACCGGCTTCGCGTGGTGCTTCGTCGCGCCGTTGTTGCGCTTCCGTTCGACCATGAGGCGTCCGCGTCCCCCGTTCTCCCGCCCGGCCGGTTTGACAGCGGGACGAGCGCGCCCTGATACTTAGATAACTACTGAACGCGCGTCCACCGGAAGGCGTCCCCGCCCGCCGGTGCGTCGTCATCCTGGGAGGCGGCCATGGCCTATGAGACCCTGATCATCGATGTCGAGGACGGCATCGCGACCATCACCATGAACCGCCCGGCCAAGAAGAACGCGATGAGCCCGCAGCTGCATCGCGAGATGACGCAGGCGCTCGAGGACGTCCGCTACGATGACAGAGCGAAGGTTCTGATTCTGACCGGTGCGGGCGATTCCTTCTCCGCCGGCATGGACCTCAAGGAGTTCTTCATCGAGCTGCAATCGAACCCGGCCGAGCACGACCGCATCCATCGTCTCGCGCTCGAATGGCGCGGGCGCACGATCCGCTATTTCCCGAAGCCGACGATCGCGATGGTCAACGGCAATTGCTTCGGCGGCGCGTTCACGATCGTCGAGGCGTGCGATCTCGCGGTCGCGGCCGAGGATGCGCGGATGGGGCTCTCCGAGATCAATTTCAAGATGTTCCCGGGCGGCACGGTATCGAAGTCGATGGGCAATCTCCTGCGCCCGCGCGACTACATGCTCTATGCCCTGACCGGGCGGCCGTTCGACGGCAGGCGCGCGGCCGAGATCGGCTTCGTCAACTACGCGGTGCCGCGCGCAGAGCTCCGCGACGAGACGATGGCGCTCGCCCGCGAGATCGCGGCGAAGGACGCTTCGGCGCTGCAGCAGACCAAGGAGACGTTCCGCTTCTCGCTCGGCATGGACTGGGACACGGCGATGAACTATTCGGGCGCCAAGGTCGCCGAGCACGAGCAGCGTCAGAAGGACGCGTTTCGCACCGAGGGCATCGGCGACTTCCTGAAAGGAAAGTACAAGCCCGGCCTCGGCGGCCACGAACACGCCAAGAAATAGCGGCCGTCGACCGGCCGAGGGGAGGATGTGATGCTCGCTGATCTCAAGTTCAACGGCGCGCCGGTGATCGTGACGGGTGCGGGCTCGGGCATCGGCGAGGCCTGCGCCGAGGGGCTCGCCGAGCTCGGCGCGCGGGTGATCCTGGTCGGACGCACCGAAGCGAAGCTCCGCGCGACCGCGGCGCTGATCGAGAAATACGGCGCCGGCAGCGAGGTCCACGCGGTCGACGTCTCGGTCGAGGCCGAGGTGCAGCGCCTCCACGCCGCCGTCGCCGCGCGCCACGGCCACGTCAAGGCGCTGATCAACAACGCCGGCACCAATTTCGTCTCCAAGCTCGCCGAGCTCAAGACCGACGACTGGAACCGCATCATCGCGATCGACCTGACCAGCATCTTCTACATGTGCCGGGCGTTCATTCCGATGCTCCTGAAGGCACCGGGCGGCGGCTCGATCGTCAATGTCTCCTCGACCTTCGGCATCATCGGCAGCCCGGAGATGCCGGTCTATTGCGCGGCCAAGGGCGGCGTGCTGTCGCTCACCCGCCAGCTCGCGGTCGACTACGGCAAGGCGGGGCTCCGCGTGAACTCGCTCTGCCCCGGCGCCACGCTGTCGCCGCGCGTGAAGGGCTATATCGACAACAAGCTGGTCGACGGCGATGCGATCAAGCGCCTCGCGCTCCTCGGCCGGCTCGCCGAATGCAAGGAGGTCGCGAACGCGGCGATCTTCCTCGCCTCGGATGCCGCCTCCTATGTCCATGGCACGGCGTTCGTGGTCGACGGCGGCCAGACTGTCCACTGAGACGGGCCACTGAGACGGTCCACCGAGTCGATCCGCTGACGGTTGCGTTAACCTTTAGGGCAAGGATTACAGCCGCTTGCCCGTTGTCGGACCGGCCCCGGTCGGCGACAATGGCGCGGGGACGTCGGGGAACGCACATGATCAGGCGTATCGCGTGGGTGGCCGCCATTGCACTTGCAATGCTGGTGCGGCCGGTGTCGGCGCAGACGTAGCTCCGCCTCCTCAACGCCTTCGACGCCTCGCTCGCGGTCTCGCAGCTCGTGGTCGCCAACTTGGCCGAGCGCGTCCGCGCCGGCTCCAACGGCCGGATCACCGTCCGCATCGCCGGTCCCGATGCCGTCCGCCCGCCCGACCAGTTCGACGCGGTCTCGAAGGGCCTGTTCGATCTCGTGTTCACGACGCCCGCGTTTCACGCCGGCGCGATCTCGCTCGCGCTCGCGACCTACGCGATGCGGCCCGATCCCGTCGCGTGGCGCGACAACGGGCTGTTCGAGGCGTTCGAGAAGGATTACGAGCGCCACAATCTGAAGCTCCTCGCCGTCGTCCACGGCGAGCGGGCCGAGAGCGGCGCCTATCAGCTCCTCATGCGTCAGAGCTCCGCCGGCGGCGAGCTCGCCGGCCAGAGAATCCGGGGGAGCCGCAACTACCAGCCGCTGATCGAGGGTCTCGGCGGCCTCGTGGTCCTGATGCCCGACGCCGAGATCGCCGCCGGGCTCCAGGCCGGCACGATCGACGGCGTCGCCTGGCCGGTCGGCGGCGCGATCGATTTCCGCTGGCACGAGCATGCCCGCGTCATGCTGCGTCCGACCTTCGGGCGCCGCGCCTTCGTGCTCGCCATCAACGGCGACCGCTTGCGACGGCTCGCCGCGGGCGACCGGACCATGCTGGTCGAGATCGGCAAGCGGCTCGAGATCACCGGCATGGCCGCGCTCGAGGAGCGCATGGCGGCCGACATCGCGCGGTTGAAGGAGCTCGGTGTCGCCGAGGTGTCGATCGAGAGCGAGCGCTTCAACCGCGCGCTCGCGCGCTACTACGATGCGCTGTGGGAGGCGGCCGGCATGCATGCGGCCTCCGCCGAGCCGGCGCGGGGCCTGAGCGATCTCGCGCAGAAGACGGGCCACGCCGAGTAGGGCGTCCTCAGGCCATCAGCTCGCCGCCGTCGATCGTCACCGCCTGGCCAGTCATGTAGCTCGCGGCCGGGCTGAGCAGGAACACGATCCACGGCGCGACCTCGCTCACCTCGCCGAGACGGCCGAGCGGGATCACCGTCGCGCGCGAGGTCTTGGTGCGGGCGATCTCGTCGTCGGTCATCGTGCCGCGCCACAACGGCGTGTCGATCGGGCCGGGCGCGATCGCGTTGGCACGGATCCCGTATGCGGCCTTCTCGCGCGCGAGCGATTTGGTGAAGGAGAGGATCGCGCCCTTGGCCGCGGCGTAGTGGGCGGCGCGCGCCTGACCGCGGAGCGCGTGCAGCGAGGTCGTGTTGACGATGGCGCCGAAGCGACGCGCCATCATGCCCGGCAGCACCGCGCGGCAGGTGTGGAACGTGCCGTCGACGTGGACCGCGAACATCCGCCGCCAGTCGGCGTCCGAGATGTCCTCGATCGCGATCCACTGATAGATGCCGGCGATGTTGACGAGATAGTCGATCGGCCCGACCCGCCGCTCGGCGGCCGCGACGACCGCTCCGACCGCGGCCGCATCCGCGACGTCGAGCGCGAAGGCCTCGGCCGTGCCGCCCGCCGCCGCGATGGTCGCGGCGGTGTCCTCGGCGCCCTTGGCGTTGCGATCGGCGATCGCGAGGCGGACGCCCTCCGTGGCGAGAAGGAGCGCGGCCTCGCGCGCGATGCCCGAGCCCGCCCTGGTGACGAGGCAGGCGCGGCCCGACATCGAGCCGACGTCCACGGCGCTACTCGGCGGCGGCGCGGAGAGCCTGTTTCGCGGCCTTCACCTTGATGCCGTAGAACCGCGACGGGTTGTGGAAGAGGATCTTCTCCTTCTGCTTCGCCGTGATGTCCTTGCGCTCGGCGAGCTCGTCGCCCGAGCCCTCGCGCGCCTCGAGATGCGGCATGTCCTCCGACACCATCACGTTGTCGTCGCCGAGATAGGCGAGCACTTCGGGCAAGAGCCGCTCGTCGGCCTCGGCGGTGAGATAGATCCGGTCCTTGTAGGCGATCGCGGGCTTCCGCGTGATCTTCCCGAGCCCGAACGAGGAGCGGAAGAACTCGGCGACCGGGTAGTAGTGGGTCATGCGGTCGAGATACCACGGCAGCCAGCCGCAGCCGCCCTCGAGGAAGATGACGCGGAGCTTCGGGTGACGGTCGAGGATGCCGCCGCCGGCGAAGGAATAGAACCCGATCAGGAGCGGCAGCGTGAACGAGACGTTGAGCGAGCTCGAGTGCTCGTCGCACATGGCGCGGAGCGAATCCGTCGGCCACCCGACATGGCATGCGATCGGGAGGTTCGTCTCGGCCGCCGCCGCCCATACCGGATCGAACTCGGGCCGATGGAGCATTCTCTCGCCCACCGTGCCGAAGCACATCAGGCTCACGGCGCCCCGGTCCTTGACGCGGTAGATCTCCTTCACGGCCGCCTTGGGATCGCGGAGCGGGATCACGGCCGACCACTTGAGACGGTGCGGCGCCTCGGCGCAACGATCGTCGAGCCAGCGGTTGTAGCTGATCTGGAGTGCGGTCTCGAACTCATCATCGATCGTCATCGGCGCGAACAACAGGGTCGAGTAGATGACCTGGACATCGACCCCGGCGCGGTCGAGATCGCGGAGCCGTGCCGGCACGTCCATCAGCGACTGGTTGCCGACCGAGAACTCCTTGATCCCGGCGTGGATCGAGGTGAGCGGGCAGCCGATCTGGATCGTGCCCGGCCCGATCGTCCACTGCATCGCCTTGCCGTCGACCAGCCAGAAGGCGTTGTCGACGCCCATATAAGGCGCCTGGTCGCGTGGCACCGTGATCGGGATCGGACGACGGTGGCGGAACTTCTTCGGGAGGTAGTCCCAGGTCTCCTCGACCTCGTAGACATGCGAGTCGGCGTCTATATAGGCCATGTTCTCCTTCCCGGCAGACGCATTCCGGCGTTAGTACCGCGCGCCCGGGGGCGGTCAATCGATGCAGCCGATGCGGGCGCCGTTGACCGGGAGAATCCGCCTGCCTATCGTGACGCGATACGAGCACAAGAAAACCGGCCGTCGATCACGCACGAGCCGGAGACCCGGGAGGACAGAATGATCGGACGTCGGACGGGATTGGCATGGATCGTCGCGGGCACGGCCTTGCTCGGCCTCGCGCACGCGGCGGCGGCGCAGGACAAGGTGCGCGTCGGCCTCGCGGTCAGCGGCTTCACACCCTATGCGCCGGTCTATGCCGCGCAGGAGCTCGGCATCTACAAGGCGAAGAACCTCGACGTCGAGCTCACCGTCTATCGCGGCGGCGGCGCGGCGCAGGAGGCGGTCGCCGCCGGCGCGGCCGACATCATCAGCTTCTTCCCCCCCGGCGTCGCGATCGGCATCTCCAAGGGCGTGAAGCAGAAGATCGTCGCAGGCGCCGCGACCGTGACGCCGCAGGGCTGGCACATACTGGTGCCGCCGGATTCGAACATCCGGACGCTCAATGACCTCGTCGGCAAGAAGATCGGCATCACCTCGAAGGGCTCGACGACGGACTTCTATGCGCTGTGGGCGGGCAAGACCGGTGGCGGCGACGTGCAGGGCATCCCGCTCGGCGGCGGTGGCATCATCCCGGCGCTCAAGTCGAAGCAGATCGACGCCGCCGTCCTGTGGCCGAACCTCACCTTTCGTCTCATCGCCGGGAACGAGGCGCGCTCGCTGATCGATCTCGGCAAGGAGATGCCGCCCAACCTGCCCGAGGTCTGGGTCGCGACCCAGGCGATGATCGACGGCAAGGCCGACGTCACCCGCCGCTTCCTCGAGTCGGTGATGGCGGCGACGGTGCGGATGCAGAAGGACGAGACCTTCGGCCTCGCTTATCTCAAGAAATATACCGAGGAGAAGGACGACGCGATCGTCAAGCTCGCCTATGATTCGGTGATCAAGGGTGCCCGCACCGACGGCCGGATCGAGGTGGCGTGGCTCCGCAATGCCTACCAGCTCGCCGAGACGGCCGGGATCGGCGGGCTTCCGCCGGTCGAGGATATCTGGACCGACAAGTTCCAGCCCGTGAAGGCGGAATAGGCGCGGCCGCGCTCCGCCGGGACCACGCCGGTTCCGGCGGAGGGCGGCGGTCGATCGCCGTCGATACCCGATGCGTCGCAACGTTCTCGTCGGCCAGCTCCTCTTCGCCGTCGCCTTCCTCGGCCTGTGGGAGCTGGCGAGCCGGATGTGCTGGGTGGACCCGGCCGACCTGCCGCCCGTCACCATCGTGGTAGCGACGCTGGTCGATCTCCTCGGCAATCCGAAATTCCTCGACGAATGCGGGGTGACGCTCGTGCGCGTCCTGGTTGCCTTCGCGATCGGTGCGCCGCTCGCGGTCTCGATCGGCTTTCTCCTCGGCGAGAAGATCCATCTCGGCGAGATCTTCAACCCCGTCATCCATTTCATCCTCGGCGTGCCGCAGTCGATCTTCCTGCCGGTGTTCATCCTGGTGTTCGGGATCGAGTTCCTGCAGAAGGTCGTGTTCGGCATCACGCACATCCTGTTCGTCGTCATCGTCAATACGGTCGCGGCCGTCCATGCCGTGCCGAAGCCGCTCGTCCTCGCCGCGCGCTCGTTCGGGGCGAGCCCGCTCCAGATCTATCTCCGCATCTATCTGCCGGCGATGCTGCCGATCGTGGTGACCGGGCTCCGGCTCGGCATGATCTTCAACATCCTCGGTGTCATCCTGGCCGAGATGTACGGCGCGCGGACGGGGATCGGCCTCCTCCTGTTCCGCTGGGGCGAGGAATACAGGACACCCGAGCTGATGGCGGGCATCGTGCTGATCTCGGTCGTGACCATCATGCTCAACGAGATCATGCGCATCTGGGAGCACCGTCTCGGCCGCTGGCAGACGGCGATGGACGCGCGATGAACGCGATCGGCGCGCCCGTCATCGAGGCGAAGACGGTCGGCAAGACCTATGGCGTCGGCCGCGCGCCGGTCCGCGCGCTCGACGGCGTGAGCTTCGCGGTGCCGGAAGCGGCGTTCGTCTCGCTCGTCGGCCCGTCGGGCTGCGGCAAGTCGACGCTGCTCCAGATCATGGGCGGGCTCGTGCCCTCGACCGAGGGCGAGGTGCTGATCGACCGCGAGCGCGTGGCGAAGCCGATGCCGGGCAAGATCGCGATCGTGTTCCAGGATGCGACGCTCCTGCCGTGGAAGACCGCGCGCGCCAATGTCGAGTTCCCGCTCGAGCTCCAGGGCATCGGCGCGGCTGAGCGGCGGCGGCGGTCCGACGACATGCTCAACCTCGTCGGGCTCGGCGATTTCACCGAGCGTTTTCCGCATGAGCTCTCGGGCGGCATGAAGCAGCGCGTCTCGATCGCGCGTGGGCTCGCGCAGGAACCGCGCATCATCCTGATGGACGAGCCATTCGGCGCACTCGACGAGCAGACCCGGATCAAGATGGGCCAGGAGCTCCTGCGCATCTGGGAGGCGACGCGGAAGACGATCTTCCTCATCACCCACAGCCTGACCGAGGCGATCTATCTCTCCGACCGCGTCCTGGTCATGAGCCACCGGCCGGGACGCATCGTCGAGACGCTGACGATCGACCTGCCGCGCCCGCGCACCTACGACATGATCGGCGGCGTCGAGTTCGGCCGCGCCCGCAACCGCATCTGGTCGCTGATCACCGCCGACGAGGCCGAGGGGGCGGTCGAGCCGTGAGCCGCGCCGCGGTGATCCGCTGGGCGTGGATCGTGGTCGTCCTGGTGCTATGGGAGGGCGTGCGGCGCTTCGATCTCGTCAACCAGATCATTCTCGCGAGCCCGAGCGAGATCTGGCGGTCCTATCTCGCGGTCGGGCCGCAATTCCTCGCCGCCTTCCGCGTCACGCTGGCCGAGATCGCGGTCTCGATGGCGATCACCTGGTCGCTCGGGATCGGCGTCGGGCTGGTGGCCGGGTCGATTCCCTATCTCGGGCTGACCGCGGGGCCGATCCTGTCGTCCCTGTTCGCGATCCCGCTGGTCGTCTGGTACCCGCTATTCATGATCTGGTTCGGGATCGGCCCGGAATCGAAGGTCGTGTTCGCCGTGCTGAGCGGTTTCTTCCCGATCGCGCTCAACACCATGTACGGCGTGCGCCTCCTCGATCGGAGCTACACGCTTCTCGGCCGCTCGATCGGCGCGAGCCGGGTGCAGATCCTGTTCCGCATCCTGATCCCGCTCGCCTTGCCGGCGGTGATCTCGGGGCTTCGCGTCGGCACCGCGCTCGTCGTCATCGCGGTGATCGTCGCCGAGATGCTGGCCTCGCTCGCCGGGATCGGCTTCTGGGTCACCTATCACCGCACCCTGTTCAATACCGGCCACGTCTATCTCGGGATCGCGCTGTCGCTCGTCTGCGTGCTTGCGGTCAATCTCGGTCTCACCTGGCTCGAGCGCCGCGTCGGCCGCTGGCGCGCGCTCGAGCGCGCCGGGGCGTGAGGCGGGCGCCCCGTCGCCGTTCGGCGCGA
>Ga0194132_10001130_pt1 | contig 54275 bp, 51 predicted proteins | sample TA2KigOf80mmetaG_FD_148612 | JGI IMG/M metagenome (GOLD analysis project Ga0194132, IMG submission 148612) | Freshwater microbial communities from Lake Tanganyika, Tanzania - TA2015054 Kigoma Offshore 80m | ecosystem: Environmental > Aquatic > Freshwater > Lake | place: Tanzania: Lake... | reverse complement strand
TCAGAAAAAAACCCGTAAATATCGCCATGAGAAGCACAATCGGCGGGAGCGACCACCAGATCATACCGCGTACGAGCGACGCGTTGGTCGTCGCCTGATTGATGATCAGACCGAGCGACGGGGTCCGGGTGGGTCCTAGTCCTAATGCTTCGAGACCTGTCGCCCCCAATATCGCGCCGGAGATGCCTCCGGTCAGGCTAGCGGCGAGCCACGACAGCATGTTGGGGGCCATCTCGACCAGCATGATTTCCCGCGCCGGCGCGCCCGACAGCATGGCCATGCGCACATAGCCGCGTTCGCGCAAGGTAAGCACCTGCGACCGGACCAGTCGTGTGGGACCCGGCCAGGCAAATAGCGACAGGATCAGGGCCATCGCCGTCGTGTCGGTCATCTGGACAAACGAGGCGATCACGATCAGGACGATCAGCGCGGGGACGGTGATGGCCGCGTCGCTGACGGTGCGGATGATATGGTCCGGCCATCCGCCGAAATAGCCGGCGATGGAGCCGAGCGCAAGCCCTGTCATCATACCGATAAGCGCCGCAAGAAAACCCACCTTCAGCGATGACGGGGTCCCCACGATCAACGCGGCGAGTATGTCCCGTCCGTTGCTTTCCGTGCCGAGCGGATGGTCCGAGGAGCCGCCCTGTGCCCACGTTGGCGGCAGATTCAGCGGAGACGATCCCGTGTAGGCTAACTCCACATCCCAGAACAACGGCCCCGCCAGCCCAAACACTACGATAAGTCCGACGATACCGCTTCCGGTCAAAAATTTGGCGTTGAGATACGGGCTGTCCCATGTGTTGGGGAAGTTTGAAACGGGACGAGCAAGAAGAGAAAAAAATGAGTAGCGTTTCATCATTATTGAGTATTAGGCAAATTGAATAGCAAAACCCGTTCTTAAGATTTGACGGTTAGATAAGGTGAGATGACAGGGCAACCTCAATCTCTCACCGCAACACAAAACCCCCGGTCACTTTCGATGGATCCACGCTGTTCTCTATCGCCTTAAGTTCCGAATCGCTATATGAGACAAACTGACGCACAATCGCTACATTTTCTTCCAACTCTTCGAGGGTATGCATGCCAATGACCGCTGAGCAAAACGGATGAGACAGAACATACCGGATCAGCGTCGCCGCAGGATAACCGGTCTGTTTCATCACCGGCGCACCGTCGCAACCAAAGATGGTCATGGCCATTTTGGCGACCTCAGGATATCCGCCAAGCAATCGTTTTCCATACCCCCCATACGCCCTGTCCGCCACACTGAATCCCATGAGGACGCTATCCATCCGGATATCCTCCTCCTCTGCACAGCGGTCCAGCACCCTCGCCAAAGGCTGGTAGCGGTTGTGACTGGTAATGCCGATAAACCGGGTAAGACCTTATTCTCTGGCCTTGAGATACACCTCGATTGCATGATCCTGAGCAAAAACGATATCCGCCTGTTCGAGAGAATAAATATCATGTATTTGAATCATATCCATATGATCGGTCTGTAACCGGGTCAGGCTCTGTTCGAGTTCCCTGCGCACCTGATCGCCGGGCGCGTGAGGGATCAGGTTTTTGGTCGCCAGAAACATCTCCGAACGCCGGTTGGCGGCCACACGCCCCAAAATACGTTCACTGGCTCCGTATCCGCTGCAAGTATCAAACAGATTTATTCCCTCATCAAGGGCCTTATGGATGATCTGTTCGGCCAGCGCCTGGATATGGGGCTTATCCGGCGAGCCTGTGATTTGTGGATTCATGCCGCCACCGCCGCCGTCCAGTCCGATGATCGAGACAGATACCCCCGTGGTTCCGAATGCACGCCGTGGCAGGATCGACATGGGTTTCTCCCGTAGGAATGAGATTCTCAGACATGGATAAACGGCCTAGGGTAAAGAGTTAAACCACGGAACAATAGAAAGCGCTCCAGCGCCGCCATGCAATCGGGTACGGCAGGAAGAACGCCATCCAGCAACAGGGGTGGAGCAGGAGGAAGCGAGTGAGGAATAAAAGCACGGACCGGCTCACCACCCACCATTGTAACCCCGTACCTGCCGGTTTCTCCGCGTTTCATACCCGTCCACCCTTATTTAACAAAACTGAATAGCAAACTCCTTTATTAAGACTTGATGGCCTAAAACTAAATAACGACTTATCGGTGTACAAGAGGGGTATCGTTCTCCCCTTCCCCTCAACCTCTGTTGTTCCTGTACGTAATCCGCGGATCGATGAGCGGATAGAGGAGGTCGAGCGCAAAAACGCCCAGCGCGGTGACGAGTATCATCAGGTTGGCAATGGCCTGCGTAACCGTATAGTCCTGTGTGATGATCGACTGATACAGCACATAGCCGACACCCGGATAGGCAAAGATAAACTCGACTAAAACCGAGCCGCCGATCAGCCCGCCCAACCCCAGCGCAAGCGCAGTAACCGAAGGCAGGATTGCATTGCGCACGCCGTAACGAAAAAAGATACGCATCGGCGAAAGTCCCTATGCCTGCGCCAAAAGAAAATAATCCGCGCTGCTCACGCCGATCATCAGCCCGCGCATGCCGAGTGCCCATCCGCCCATCGAGGTAAGCACGATGGAAAACAACGGCAAAATTGCATGAAGAATCAAATCCTGGATAAACGCTATATTCCAACCGGGGTTTACCGCGAGCGAATAACCGCCGGTAGAGGGAAGCCAGTGAAGGTGGAAACTGACCACATAGACCAGCGTAACACCAAACATGAAATACGGGATCGACGCAAAGGTCAGACTGTCGGGGAGCAGATACCGGAGCCAGCGGGGCGTCCGGTTCCAGCCCATCAATGCACCGATAGTAGTTCCCGTAAAAAACGAAAACAGCGTCGCTACGGAAAGCAACCCGATCGACCAGGGTAGCGCCGGACGGACAAGGTCGTAGGCTCTTGTGGGAAAACGCGACAGCGAATAACCAAAATCAAACCGAGAAAGGTTTTCCCAATATCTGAGATACTGTACCCATAGCGGCGCATCCAACCCAAACCGGGCTTTCCACGCCGCGATCATCTGGTCGGCGTTTTCCACATAGCCCAGATCCAGCGAAAGACGGGTGATCATCGACGTAACCGGATCGCCGGGAGCCAGACGAGGAATAAAAAAGATAAGCGTCGCCCCCAGCCATACGGTCAGCAGACACACCAGAAAACGCTGTATGATATAGGTGGCGGTCAGGTTTCCCATGGGCATTTCGTTTCGGAACGATTTGTAGAGACGCAAAATCTTGCGTCTCTACAAATCCTGGCGTCGGCGTATGGCCCCACCGGAACCTGCGACGCAGCGCAATCCGGCATCCAACCGTTGTGGTGAACCGTTATTTCCCTACAGCGACCAGTTCGGGAAGAATGCCTACACAACTGGGACACCAAGTGACCGGACGCTGGTAGTAGTTGTCTTTTGTCGGCCAGTTGGTCCAATAGCTCGTGTTAAACGGCACTAATTTTTTGGATTGCGCCGTGGGGATCACGGGAAGTTCCTCATAGTATATCTGCAAGGCTCTGGCCGTCAGCGCGAGCAGTTCGGGGTCGTCCCACGACAGACTGCTGATCCGGTCCACGATCTCGGTGTATTCGGCGTTGTGCCAGCGAAAAGCGTTGGCATGGGGAAGCCGCGCCCGTTCGCCCATGGGCGCGACCGTATCGGCGCGCAACTGCCGCAGCGTGTTCCACTGTTCGACCGTCTAGCCGCAAAGCTGCCACCCGCTCTGCGTTTCGTAGTTGCCCGTAGCGAGATTTTCTCCCCATGTCCCGCCTTCCAGTTTTACTTTTACCGCGTTGATCCCGAAACGCTGCAACTGTTCGCCGTACACGTCCGCAATACGCTCCAACTCGGTGATCCCCTCGACCACTTGAATTTCCAGTCCCAGTTCCTTTCCGTCCCTTGTCCAATATCTACCGGTTTTTACATAACCTTTGGTCTTTAGCGTCTCTGCCGCTTTATCAAGACGGGGTTGGGAAAGTCGAGCTATGATTTCGGGTGGAATCAGATCGGTAAACCGTTGAAGCGCCGGATAAAGCGGCCAAGGATATGGCCCCATCACCGACGTGCCTTCATAGGCGATGTCGATGATCTGTCGGCGATCCATCACATCGCTTAGCATCCAGCGCATGTCTCTGTCGTTCGACGGCTCCCGTGCATTGTTGATGGACAGGTTGCGCGCACACGGGTCGGGCCATACATACGGCTTTTCCTTTTGAAAAGCGATCCACGCCGGGTTGCGGGTGGTCAATGCTTCAAACGCGCCGAGCGTAATGTCGTCCATCGTGTCGAAATCGTTGTCGATACCTGTGGCAAGCCTTATTTCCTCGGTTCCGGCAAAGGCGATGATGATTTTTTTGGGTTCCGGCAGCTTTTTCAGACCCGTCTTTGTCGCCCACCAACCATCGTGACGCACCCAGATAGTCTCGTTAGGCGTGACCTTGTAGAGCAGATACGGCCCCGTGCCCATCGGAAGCCCTCGGGCAAGATCGATATTTTTGAACATAACCGGATCGGCTACCCGCTCCCAGACGTGTTTCGGGACAAACACATCCACCCCGCACAGGTTGTCGGAGAAACGCTCCAACTTAAACCGGACATTGGGTTTGTTGAGATGGTAAACGACAGTCAGATCGTCGATTTTCTCCACCGACCGAACCCATTCCTTGTAGGCAAAGTGTTGTCCGAGGGTTTCGTGTTTTATCTGAAGCTGGACGGAAAAAACGATATCGGTGGCGGTAAAAGGCGTGCCGTCGTGCCAGGTAATGCCGGGCCGCAGACGGACGGTCCACACCGTAAAGTCTTGGTTGGGGGTGATGGATTCGGCCATCCAGTTTTCGATTTGGCCGGTTCCATAGTTGAGCAGGGCAAGCGGATCGGAAAACTGGCCGAATCCCCACCCCGTGGCGTTGCCGGGGACATAGGGGTTCCAGTTGTCGCTACTCTGGAGACGCCCGGCCCGGTCGATGATAAGGGTTTCGGCACGGGGCGCGTTAAAGTATGCCGTCAGCTTTTCGGCTTCGGGTCCCTGCGCCGGGCGGATTTTTTCGATATCGCTTCCACAGGCCGACGACAAACAGCAAAGCGCAAAGCCATACGGCCCCCCAGACAGGAAAGCGCATGACGACTCCGGAACAACACTATTTAAGCTGTTTGTAGAACTCCCGGAATTTGCGTTCCGAGACTGTTTTTTCTTCGGCGGTCATGGCCTTGAAAAACGGGCATTCGTTGGCAAAGGTCGGTGGGATGGCCCCTTTTTTGTTTACTTTGTACCGGATGGCCTTGTAGGTGTATATTTCGCAAGTAACCTCGCTTGCGCTAAAATCCGGCAGTACATGGACACAGTCAAAACAGGTCCGCCGCTGATCCGCAAGATGACCTCCGGTGCGATTGTGCATGATCGACTTGAGCTTGCTCATTTCGCCCTCCTGCCCTGTGTTTCGCTTCCTGTATGCCGATTGAGACGAGAGTGACAATATCCCTCGAACACCCGTCTTGTCAAGACGATAACCGAACGTGGCGAGTGCCTTGACCCCACCACTCGTCTGTTCTATATTCTCAAAAGGAAATCAATACAACATCCAACATCCAACATCCCAAATGAGTATCGCCCAACCGCGCCACACAGAACGGCGCAAACGTGTCTGACGCCAAAGGGCCATCTTATATTCGGTTGTTGCGCCGGAATGGCAACTACCGTCAATTATGGCTGTCTCAGGCCGTTTCGAACACGGGCGACTGGTTTAGCAGCATCGCTGTACTCGGACTTACGCTCGAACTGACAAATTCCGGTCTTATGCTCAGCCTGATGTCGCTGTGTCAGATGCTGCCATCGTTTCTCATGGCGCCTGTCGCGGGTGTCGTGGCAGATCGCTTCGACCGGAAAAAGGTAATGATCCTATCGGATCTTTTTCGAGCGGCCGCGGCCACAGGGTTTCTGTTTGCCGTCACCGTAGAAGACCTTTGGATCGTTTTTCTAAGCGCTGCTTTTCTATCGGGTCTTTCTCCCTTTTTCGACGCGGCGAAAAACGCGGCGTTGCCCGACATTGCGCGTGACGAGGAACTACTGACGGCCAACGCCCTGTCCAGCGCGACGTGGGGTCTCATGCTGACCATCGGCTCGGCGCTCGGTGGGTTGGTGGCCGCCGGTTTCGGACGCGAAGCGGCGTTTCAAGCGAATGCGCTGAGTTTTCTTATCTCCGCCTTTTTCGTGTTGCGCGCCGTGATTCCCAAAGCCAGCGGAACCGGACAACCCGTGCATTTTTTTTCGGACTTTGCAGCCGGACTTCATTATATTGGGAAAGATTCCTCCACACGCGTTTTTTTGCCGGTCAAAGCCACTTGGGGATTGGCCGGGGGGTCGGCAGTGCTTTTGTATGCCTTGTTCGGCGGTCAGGTATTCCGGGCAGGCGATACGGGCATCGCCATTCTGTATACCGCAAGGGGCGCAGGAACCTTGCTCGGAACCCTTGCCATGAAATGGTTCGTCTCCCCAGGATTGCCAGATCTGCGTCGCGGTATTCTGGTAGGTCTGATCGGGTACGGGCTGTCGTTCGTAGGCGTGGCTTTTGCTTCATCCATCTGGGTAGCCGCCTTTTTTATCATGATGTCCACCTGTGGCAGCATGGTTATGTGGGTCTTCTCCTCACTGGGTCTGCAACGGGTGGTCCATGAAGAGTTTCGGGGCCGTGTACTCGCCGCCGATGGCGGCCTGTTTACTCTTTCGTTCGCGTTATCTACCGTAAGCGCCGGGCTGTTGCTCGAAACCGCGACCCCGCGCCCGGTGTCTTTGATCGTAGGCATTTTCGGTGTGGCGGTTGCGGCGCTCTGGGCTTATCTTACCCGGCGTACTCCTCTTACAAAAACCTGACCGCAGAAGGGGTGCGCGATGAAACTCTCTCATCTTACCGTGGTGTTTATGGCAGGTGCCTTTTTGAGCCTTCTACTGGGCATCTTGACCTCCATAGGCATCCTGTGCCCGTCTTTTTGTTCGATATCACGCCAAGAGGATTTTTGTCGTTTACCTATATGGCGTTGATGTTTGCCATCACGCTGATTTTGTGGGAACTGCGTCAAAAAATAAACAAATAGTTTCCCTGAGATGGAAAAATGCTATATCATAACGGTAACTATCTTAGGAGAATACTCATGACCATGCGTTGGCTATCTCTTGGACTGGCGGCGTGCCTTGCGGTAAGTCCCCTGCGTGCCGATGCGGAAAAACTGCAAGGGTATATGTGGAAAAGCTTCGAGCAACACGTCCGGGGCGTCAGCTCCATCGCGTTTAGCCCAGCCGCCAATTTCGTGGCAAGCGGCAGTTTCGACAAAACGGTAAAACTGTGGGAAGTACCTGCCGGAAAACTCAAAAGAACGCTGGTCGGTCATCGCGATGCCGTACTGACCGTTGCCATCAGCCCCTCCGGCAAAATCATCGCCAGTGGTAGCGCGGACAAGACCATCAGGCTGTGGTCCGAAATTGACGGGGCAGAACTTTTTACCCTTGCCGGCCACGGCGAAGCCGTAACCTCGCTGGCATTCAGTCCGGACGGAAGCGTGCTCGTAAGCGGAAGCGCAAATCGAACCGTGAGACTCTGGTCCGTAGGAAAGGGAATGTCACTGATCTCGCTATTCGGTCATACCGACCGAGTTACCGATGTAGCGTTCAGCGCCGACGACAAAGTATTGGCAAGCGCGGGCGCCGATGGAACGATCCGCGTGTGGGATCTCAAAAACACCAAGGAAAAGTTTGTCATAACCCTTCCGGGTAACACACCCGCCACCTCGCTTGCCCTTTCTCCGGACGGCAAAATCATCGTACCCGGAAGCGAAAACGGCAGCGAGTCATTCTGGTCGGTCAAAGAAATGGAGAAGGGAAACGTCCAAAAAGCCCTGATCGCTTTGGCCAAAGAACACCAAGGAGCCGTAACCTCGGTCGATTTCGGGCCGGACGGCGATATCGTCGCCAGTTGCGGACATGGTCGCGCCGTTTTTCTATGGTCCGCCAAAGACAGAAGCGTGTATTCCCGCGTATTCTAACACACCGACGTCATCACGTCCGTCGTCTTCAGCCCGGACCGCCGTATCCTCGGAACCGCCAGTCTGGACCGAACGGTCAAGCTGGTGATATAGCCGTCTTACCCCCGTCTTTATCCCGTCCGATCCCGGACGTCACACCTTCTCCGTTTTTGCATACTCGACCGTCGTTCGAGTCGCAGCCTATTCCGCAACCCGTTCGATGGTCACCTTCTGCAGCACCACATCCTTGACAGGCCGATCCTGCGCCCCCGTCTGGGTGCGGCCGATACCGTTGACGACCTCCTGCCCTTCCACCACTTGCCCGAAAATCGTATACCCACCGTCCAAATACGATCGCGGACCGTGCGTGATAAAAAACTGACTCCCGCCCGTATTGCGCTGACCGGTATTGGCCATGGCCAGACGCCCCGGACGGTCAAACTTGAGACTGGCTTTGATCTCGTCGGGAATGTTGTACCCCGGCCCTCCGCGCCCCGTGGCGGTGGGATCGCCGCCCTGAATCATAAAGTTGGCGATGACACGGTGAAAAAGCGTCCCGTCATAATACCGGCGCTTGGCCTTCTGCCCCGTTTTGGAGTCGATAAACTCTTTCGTGCCTTCCGCCAATCCTACAAAATTTTCTACCGTTTGGGGGGCCATCGTGTCGTAGAGTTTGCAAACCACCGTTCCCATGTTGGTCTGGAAAATCGCGTATAACCCAGGCCCGTGGACTTTGGCCGACGATGCGGACGGCTGAGAGGTCTGCGCCGTCGCGGTAACGGTCAACACGATGGCGGTAAGGGTGGACAACATAGCGCGAAACAAACGAAACATGATCCCTCCTATAAGGATATAAAACCCATTTCCCGCCACATCCGGCGTGTAGATATAGGGTTTTGACAACACCATTTGGATAAATCGTTTTGCTGCGACACAGGCGTACGGCAGCCTACTCGCGGATGATATCCATACGCCGAATCCTTACTTCCTGACGCGGTTTGTCGGCCCCGTCGCGCGCCACCTGCGAAATGGCTACGGCGACCTCCTGTCCTTCGATCACCTGCCCAAAAATCGTATGACGACCGTCGAGATTGGGTGTCGGTGCTACGGTTATGAAAATCTGGCTTCCGTTGGTTCCGGGGCCTGCGTTGGCCATGGCCAGACGCCCCGGACGATCGAACTTGAGGTCCGGATGAAACTCGTCGTCAAAGGCGAAACCGGGACCGCCGCGCCCCGTGCCGAGCGGATCGCCGGTCTGAATCATAAACTCCGGAATGACCCGGTGAAAGATGATCCCGTCGTAATACGGTGTGCCGCTCTTTTTCTCACCGGTGTTCGGATCCGTAAACTCGCGGCTGCCGTCGGCAAGCCCCGTGATGACATCCACCGTCATCGGAGCTTTGTCGGGATACAACTCACACACGATGTCGCCCATGGAGGTTTTGATGATGGCTTTGCGCGCCGGGCGCGTATCGCCCGCGTTGCGGGGGCCGCCACAGGCCGAGACAAACGCCAGACAGACCACCAGCGCCGCCAAGACCATCCTCATGCAAACAAAATGGTTCATACACTCCCTCCGTATATCCTACTCTATGGTCACTCTATAGTCACCGAATGTAGCGTAATCGGTGGATTGGGCCGGTCGTTCGACCCTTTGGGTGCATTACCGATGGCGTCCACGATGTCCTGACCTTCCACCACCTGTCCAAAAATCGTGTGTTTTCCGTCCAGCCACGGCGTCGAAATATGTGTAATAAAAAACTGACTGCCGTTGGTGTTCGGCCCCCGATTGGCCATGGCCAGACGCCCCGGACGATCGAATTTGAGCGTGTTGTCCACCTCGTCTTCAAACGAATAGCCGGGACCGCCGTGCCCCAGACCGAGCGGATCGCCTCCCTGAATCATAAAGTTCGGAATGACCCGATGAAAAATCGTGTCGTTGTAAAGCGGCTGCATTACCGCCCTGCTGGTCTTAGGGTCCATCCACGACTTGGTTCCCTGTGCCAGCCGGACAAAATTGTCCACTGTCTTGGGCGTTTCATCCGGAAACAGCTCGCAAACGATGGTTCCCATCGAAGTGTGAAACGTTGCACGCATGAGGCTCTCTCCTATTTTGCTTCCTGCACTTCCACGTCGAATATACCGGTCATGACTTGTCCAGCGGTTTTGATCTGAACCCATATACGATACGGTCCGGACTGCGGAAATTCATAGGGAAAAATAATGCGGTTTGTCTGCACCCCGTGTCCCAAGTGCATACTGTGGTCCATCACCGCCGAATCCGCCCCTCCTTCCTTGGGGGTCAGTATTTCCTGCGAGGCCATGGAAATACTGCCGGTGGGATGTAGATGCGTAAATACGGCTACGTCTTCCCGCCGGATGGCGGCGTGCCCCATCATACCCATATAGGGTTCGAGGACGGCAGACTGCCCCGTCGCGTCCGTCACGGAAAAACGAAGTTCGCCCTGTGTACGGTCCCGACCCGCCTCCGGGTTTTCCCATGTCATGCGATAGCCGCCGGGCAGTTCGGATACCGCGATGGGCAGGGCCGCCGGAGGGGCGAACCCCGTTCCGGTGCGCCATGAATCGTCGGGATCGGGCACAGGTTCTCCGCTGTCGGGTACGGCGCTTGCGGTCGGTGCTTCGGGAAGAACGACCGAGGCGGTAAGTGTCTGGCTGAGTCCGTTTTCTCCGGTAATGTCGGCGTAGACGCGATAAGTTCCGCCCGGAAGAGGTGGGAGGGCCGACAGAAACCGGTCGTCTCGACCCGGCACGGGATGGACGTGGGCAAAGATGTCCAAGTCCGGCTCGCGGATCAGAAAGGTATGCATGAGTTTGCCGTGGTCGGTCGATAGCGCCGGCCAAGCGCGGCTGCCGCGTTCGTCGGGAAGTCGCTCCAACTCCAATAGGCGGACACCGGTCTCGAGGGTCGCGGTGGCGGAAATCGGCAACTGACGATACAACCGGTTGTTTCGATAGTCGCGGTCCGTCTGTTGCCAGACGATCCATCCGCCGGCCAAGACAAACAGCGCTGCCAGACCCGCAGCTACCCCCGCCGTCATCCCTCGTTTTTGACGTGCCTCGGTCGGTAGGACACCGGGCAAAAGCCCGGCCTCGCGCGTCATGACTCCGGGAATGACCGCAACACCGCCGGCAAGCAACAGTCCCAAAACGATCAAGCTGGCCTTGAGCCATGTGGGCATGGGAGAAGGCGCAAGGTTGACCGCGTTTACCGGGACCACGGTCCGACCTTCACCCTGTGGCCCTTCGACGGCTATCCTAAGCGCATGACTTCCTTCGGTCATGATCCACACTTCCGCGCTAAATACGTTTTCCGCCCCGGAAACGCGCTGCGCCGCGTCGGCAGGGGGCAATGCGGTGTCGGACACATCGGCCGGCGCAGGGAGGACGGTCACACGGCTTGCCGGCGTGTCCGTCGTCACCGTCACCTCCGCGCGTCCCGGAATGGCTTCGGGCGGACGTACGACCACGCGCAAGTCATACCCACCTGCCTTGCCCTGATAATATACGTTTGGGCTTCCCACATGCGCCGATACGGCGAATCAGAAAAAAAGAGAGACCCCGACTTGCACCGCAAAACCAAAACAAGTGCAAAGGATCCGAAAAAACCCTCCGTCCAACCCGTGTCGAGCGACGTATGTCTGCCCTTTTTCCTCGTTCATCCTTCCTCGTTCCTTCTTACCCATACAGCCTGCAACTCCAGCGCCCGGCATAAAGTCCCAGCCGTGCGGCGACCATCGACAGAAGCGCGCACAGCGCGACGGCCCCAAGGGTCAGCGGACTTTGGTCCTGTCCCCAAAACTCGGTTCGCTCCGGCCCGATCTGCATATATAAGGGGCAATGTTTTCCGCCTCCGGCAAAAAACCAGTTGACCGCACCGTCGGAGAGCAGAAATCCGGAAAACAGCCATTGACTGGCAAGAAACAGGGTGGTAAACACACCACCCAGCAAGACAAACAGCACCCACGCATCTCGGCGAACGCGGTACATAAGATGATCCGTAAAAAAGGCCGGCAGGACTAGCAACAGGGGAAACTGGGGGGGAAGCAGATGGGTGACGGGCTGATAGACCGGTCCGATCAGTGGGGTCGCGGGAAAAAGGGGAAGTATCCACACGAGCGCGACCGACAGCCCGGTGTAGAAGAGGGCGGACAGCGTCGCCGCGCCTCGAAACTCAGCACCCTGCGCCGTCCAAACCAGCAGAAACGTATACAAAGGACACGAAACCGTATAAAACAGCGCAGTGCGCTGGAGATTGGGCAGATTGTATGGAAGTGTCGCGGTGGCGGCAAAGGTAAGTATCAGGGCGGAAGACCAGACGACCGGACCGTGATGCCGCCAAATAGGTATGCCCAACGGCGTTTTGCCCGCCTCGGCGGTGTTTGAGAAAACCGTGTTGCGGCTGGAAACCGACAAGAAAAAAACACCGGTCGAAAGCGCGAATATTCCGGCGGTATAGAGTATTTGCGGTGGGGACCACGTATCCGGAAAAAGACCGTATGCGCGCGTCCACCACAACTCCAGGGTTCCGGAAGCAAGAACGGCGCATCCTCCCCACAACACGAACGCCGCGCCAAGCGGCAGATACAACGGTCGGATTCGCACGGCGTTGGACACGCCGCTTCTCGTCGCTTGGACCACGGCCCCGCACGCGGCCAGACAGGCGACAAATACACCAAAGGTTACCCCAAAATGGGGAGGACTCCAGAACGAGTCCTTGCCCATGATTCCGTCCCACGAAATATCCCAGATCAGGCCGATTACCGTACTTGTGACAGCCGCCAGCATCAGCAGAAGCGGGAAGGAAAAATCGACCACCCGTGAGACGCGGGATGGAGATGCGGGAGTGGGGGCAGGACGGCCAGGGGTACGAGAGGGTGCGAGTTTAGCCATAAAGTTCTATATTTTTGCTATCTTTTTTGTACCGAAAACTCAGCCGCTTGGTCGGTATGCACCCCGGTAACCGGATTGATGACGGTTACGATCAGCGTATATGCGCCCTCCGGAAGCCCGTCGGTATCGAGTGAGGTAAATTTGTAGACGGTGGAATCGGTTCCCGCGTCCTCGAAGGTATAGACGATCGATGCTTCGCTTTTCGGAGGGGCAAACAAGCGCCCCAGCCCGTTTAGCGTCCGTTTCAGGATGCCTTGGTTTCGAGTTTTTCCGGCGATCTCGATCTGGGTGTGAAACCGATACCGGTTTGTCGAGTCGGGGGTTAGGTGATACACCTCGTAATACAGAAATACCGGCTCCGACGGACCGTACACGCGCGACGGATTAGGGACGATCTCCAGACCTTGCCTGACAAATCGCCCCGGACCATCCGCAGGCTTTATCGAGGCGGCCAACCGGAGACCGCTTATGTTGAGCGTATCCGCCGTATAGTCGGGAATGTCCACCGGATTTTCGAGTAACGCGGTCCGGCGGGACGAAAGTTCCTCTATCGACAAGGCCGATCGGTAAATTCCGGGTTTTGCATCCAGCCGCATCGACGCTACATGAGAAGGACCGTCCACAGCGTCTTTGCGTTTTTTCGAAACAAAAGCCGGACGTGCTATCGGATCTGTGGTATCGGATATCGCCTTGACCCAGCGGTACTGACGGTCCCTCAACGCGAAACGGCTTTCCACCAAAGCCATCCTTTCGCCGCTCTCTTCGGCGACGGCCAATTGCCCGACCGGCAGGCTCCATTCCGCCTCGACTTCCGTCAAACCCTCCTCGCCTTTGTAGGTAACCACGACTACGGCGGCGACGAGCGGGGTTTCGCCCCCGTAGTCGTAGAAATTCGGCATCTTTTTGATAAGTTCCTGCGCCATTTTTCTCGGATGAAACGTATCCTGCCCGACAAAACCAACCTGTTCGAGCGGATAGTCAAATTTTTCGACGCCAAGTTGGTCTACGAAAAACAATTCCAACTCGTGTTCGACATATACCGAGCTTTCGGCTTTAAAACCCACCAACGAGTAGGACGAGGCAACCGCCCCGGTTCCCGTAAAAAGATGATATTGCCAGTTGGCATTTCTGGCGCGGACACCGTCCACCTGCGGGTTGACGATGGGACGGGTAGTGCGGCCTTCGCCTCCTACTGCAACAAAACGGGCACGGTCGTCCGGCTCGCCGTAGCGTACGTAAATCTCGCCGCGCCGGTCCCAAGGAAACTGGCCCCGAAAAAACTGCGTCCGGGCAAACGTCACCCGTCGATAATGCTCCACGAGTCGTTCGTTAACCTCGGTAGCCGGATTCGGATCCCGTGCCGCCCAGAAAACCCGCCATGACTCATCCCTGCCGTCACTCGGAAGCCCGGCTTCTTTCAACTCCTTCTTGAGGCCACAAACGAAAAATCGTGGTACAAGGCACGCTCGCGGGCGTCCAGATATTCAAAATGCCGCTCGTAGGCATCCATCGCCTTGTCGTACGGTCCTTCCGCCTGAAAAGCCGCCGCCGCTACCTGTAGATACAGGATGCGGAAAACGGAATCCAGACGATCTCCGTGCAGACGCTGCAAGAGGTCAAACTGCTCCAACCCGTCACGGTATTTGTCGGTAGAAAAAAAACACCGCGCCAGATGGATGATCGCTTCTCGGTGCGAAGGCGTTTCCTCGATCTGGCGGTAAAACATCGAGACCGCCTTTTCGTAGTCGAGAGAAGGAAATTCGTACGAACGACCAAGCTTGTAATAGGCATCCGGGTGATGCGGATCGAGTTCTATCACCCGTTACAGATATTTTTGTCCGTCTATAAACATACCGTAATCCCGAGTGACGCTCAGTTGACTCCGGTCGAGATAGGTAAGCGCCAGGGTATACTGTATCGAGGCATTGTCCGGATCCAGACGGGTAGCGGTCTGTATGGCTTCGCGCGCGTTGATCCGGCGTTTGGGGGTGCGCAGATAAACCAGACCGACCCCCAGATAGCCCTCGGCCCGTTTGGCATCGTGTTTTATAGCCTGCTGAAAATGTTTTAGCGCTTCTTTGTCGCGTTCCTGCGCATACAGAGACAGACCGAGCCAATAGTGTGTCAGCGCCGACCGGGGCTGACGAACGACCGCCTCGCGGAACGCCGTCTCCGCCTCGGTCCATCGGCCGGTTGTATAGAGCGTCTTTCCGGTTTCGAGCGACGCTTCGTCCTGCGCGCGTGCCCAAACGGGCGTCAAAAGCAGATAGAAAAAGACGATACATATCGTCTTGCAGGGCAAGGTCATAAATATATGCATCCATTTCGTATTGGCGGTGTTTCGGGGTCGTTTATCTCGGTGACGTACCGTCAAGCAGTTTTACGTCGATCTGCAGCGGTGGGGCGTCCTTGTCAAACACCTGACCTCGATCGCTGGTGATCACAAATTCTTTTGTTTTTTCGGATGTCTGTCCGGAGTGCAGGTCCGTAACGCGGATGGTTACCACATACGGCCCGGTAGTGGATTCGCCGGCGTCGATGGCGGTATAGCGAAACTCGTCGGCGCGTTTTCCTTCGTCCTCGAAGACCATGAGGACACTCTGATCACCGTCGGATCGCGTGATCAATTTGCCAAGACCGGCGAGTAAACGCCAGACGATATTGCGGGAGCGTTCTCGGACACTTATTTCCAATTCGGTTTTGTAGGACGTTTTGCCGTCGGAGGCCGACTTTAAGTTATAAATTTCGTAGTAGAAGTAGATAGGCTCGGACTGGAGAAAGAGCCGGGCCGGATTAGGTTCGATAGCCAGTCCGTTTCGGTCGAACGGCCCCGGCGTTTCGGACGGTTGGATCGACACCGCCAGTTTGATGTCGCTGACCATGAGCGAGTCGCCCCGGTAATCGGGGACCGTGTAAGGTTGTTCGAAGATGCCTACACGTTTTGAAGCGGTATCCCGTACTTCCACCGCCGAACGGTAGCTGCCGGGGGGCGACTTGACCGTAAAACCGGCGGTATGAAGATCGACGCCGAATTTTTTCTTGGGCATTTTCCGGAGCGGTCGCGCGATGGGGCCTATTTTCCGAAACCCGTTGGCCACGCGCCGAAAATCGTCGTCCCGAAGGACGATATGGCTTTCGAACCATGTCTTGAGACCTTGCCCGTCCTCGACGCTGCCCAACTGACGGGTCGGAACGACATAGGAGATTTCCACATCGGCGCTGTCGCCGTTTGCGCTTCGATAGGTCACAAGATCATACAAAAAATCGAGCGGTTCGCCCTCGTAGTCGAAGACATGCGCTTCTGGGGTTCTTTTGATCAACAGTTCGGCCATCCGTTGCGGATGAAAACGATCCTGAAGACCGGCCTCGTCGATGTTGGTGTCGTGAACACCCAACGGATAATCAAATTTTCCCATACCCAGTTGATCGACAAAAAACAGTTCAAGATCGTGTTTGACATAGACCCAGCTTTCGGCGACAAAGGCCAGCCCCTGCGTCTCCTCGCCTGCGATGAGAAGAAACACTTCCTGTGTGTTGTCTAAGCGGGCGGACTGGGCCAGTGTCCGGTCGTCGGTCGCCGGATCGAGGATTTCCCTTTTCAGCTCGGTGCCCCATGCCGCGCCTGCGTTATCTACTTTGAGTCGGTAGCGCAGGAGATAATTGCGTTCGCGGATGGCGTCGATACGGGGATTGCCGGTAGGTTGGTAGTTGGCGATGGATTTTTCTCCGGAGCGCATGACAAAATGCTGAAGATCATCAGGGTCTCCATAGCGGATATAGAGTTCGCCGCGTCGGTCCCAGGGAAACTGTCCCCGAGAGAAACGTTCGCGCGCCTGCGTCACACGTCGGTAGTGTTCGACAAGTCGTTCGTTGACCACGGTCGCGGGATCCGGGTCACGGGACGCCCAGAATCTGTACCATAAGCGTTTTTTTTCCTCCTCGGTCGCCGCTTGGTAAGCCAGTGCCTCCTCTTGCGAAGCAACAAGACCGAGGTCACGGTAAAGCGCCTGCTCCCTTGGCGGGAGCGAGGCGATAAAGGTTTCGTATACCTTTTCTGCTTCGTCATACTGTCTTTGCGTCTGAAGATACGAGGCTTCGAACTGAGCGATCAACGTGCGGGCCAAGACCGGCATCCGGTCTCCGTGCAGATCGGCCAACTGACGAAGCAGGTCGGCCCCTTCCTGATACCTGCCGGCCAGAAAACAGGTCCGCCCGAAATGCGCCAACGCTTCCTCGTGATCGGGTTTTACGGTCAACTGACGGTAGAAGATGGACATGGCCGTCTCGAAATCGGTAGACGGATCTTCGTACGAAAGCGCCAGACGGTAATAGGCGTCCGGGTGACCGGGATGGGTGCGAATCGCGTCCTGAAACGCCTTGCGCGCCTGTATGACGTAGAGGACCGCCGCAAGATCCCGCCGGGCGATTTCCATCGAGGATATGCCGAGATGGTAATGCGCGTCGGCATAGGAAGAGTCTTGTTTGAGTGCTTCCTGAAAGGCTTCACGCGCCTCGATCATACGGTTTTTGATCCGCATGTACGCGCGTCCCAGCCCGATGTACGTCTCCGGCGCTTTTCGGTTTAGACGGATAGCTTCGTTAAACCGTTTTACCGCCTCCTCGTTGTGGCCTTGCTCGTAAAGGGCCATAGCCAACCCGTGGCGCGCGTCGAAGGATTTGGGCAACGCTTGTACGGCCTGTTTGAAAAGCACCTCCGCCTCGACAAAGCGACGCTCGTCGTAGGCCCGTCGCGCCTCGACGATAAGCTGCTGTCCATCCACAGACGACGGCTGACCATAGGCGGAAAACATCGGAGCTATCGCAAACAGCCATACAAGCGCAAGCGGACAAGGCGAACGGAAGAGGGACGCAGACATGGGGTGGCTCCGGATAGGACGCGGCGAACCGAAATACGCTATCTTGGGTTCGGCGCGTTTACGAAAAATCGGAGAGATCCGTATAGGGAAATATCGAGGAGGTTTTCGCGTCTGTCAAGCGTGATTCGTCTCGCCCCAGCAGGCTGAATCCGGAACGTATTTGTCCTTGCAGTGCCCTGCAGGCAATGCGCTCGCCGTTGGGCAGGGGGAAAGACGCTCGGTCTCCGGAACGATTGTTCAAGAGACGTGTCCGGCGAGTCTTCGTAGCGTGTTGGGAAGGCGGGCATATGGGTTTGTGATGGAGCGTTCCGGGACGGTGGCCGGAACGTCTTGCCCATCGAGGGTCATGACGATCTGTAGATTGAAGAACAGATCACGTTGCGGACCTTCGAAGCAGATGCGCACCGGCGCGCCGGACAGTTTGCACAAAACCCCGATGACCGGATTCAGCACCGGATTGAGATCGATCGCCACATCGGGCGCATAGCCGCTTATCCGACGTATCAGTTCTTTTCGAGGAAAACCGGTCCAACTGAGGTCCGTCGGTCCGACCGTCTCGGTTTCGACGCTGGATGGTCTTTCGCGCAACCTATCGCCGACCGATGGCGCGCCGATGACAAGCGCCGATTCCGCGCCAAGGCTGTCCATAAGGTCCGGCAGCACGGCGACGGCTGTCAGGGCTTCTTCCGGCTCATCGGGAAAACATATCAGGAGTCGTCCGGTCTGGCGCAGGGCGACAGGGAGGCTAAACGGGGGCGACGGGCGCCATTTCTTGCGCCATGTGTAGAGCCGTAAAAGAAATCGATTTTGAAGGGTAAACGGGGCCATAGTAAGGCATAATAGGGTATCGTCTCGTCAATCTCAACAGAAATAAAAGAAAGTTGCCAATGCCATAGCCTGCTGTACCGCAACCTGCTTGGGGAATTAGGGCTTGACCCCTTTTAATTTCCGCACATATTATATCTCATTCCACACCATTATACGCCAATCGGGAGCGACCTATGAGTTCGTCTAAGCAGGGTAACCGAATCAGGTTAGGTTTTAAAGAAAAACTCGGACTGATCGCTCCTTTTGCGATCAAAAAAATCAAAGAGCAGATAAAAGCGGTTTTTCTGATCGTCGCCTATCTCATCCTTTTCCAGACGATTGCCCTGAATATTCCGATAGCCGATGCGGTCATTATCACGGCAGGCATTGTGCTGGTTATTATTGGGCTGGCCTTTTTTATGGAAGGTCTGTTTCTCGGTCTGATGCCGCTTGGCGAGACCATTGGCGTCAAACTCCCGCAGAAGTTCAAGTTACCGGCCATTCTTGCCTTTGCGTTTATTCTCGGTGTAGGGGCCACGTTTGCCGAACCGGCGATCGGCATTCTCAAGTCGGCCGGCGCCTTTGTCAAGCCATGGGACGCCCCGTTGCTGTTTCTGCTGCTCAACAAGCATTCTGCCTATCTTGTCAACGCCGTCGGTGTGGGCGTAGGCATTGCCGTGATGTTTGGCATGTTGCGGTTTCTGTATGGCTGGTCCTTAAAACCCTTTACCTATGTGTTGGCCGGCGGATTGGTCGTGTTTTCGTGCTGGGGGATCATCGAACCGAACATACAGTATCTAACCGGCGTGGCATGGGACTGCGGCGGCGTCACCACGGGACCGGTGACTGTGCCTCTTGTACTCGCGCTCGGTATCGGCATCTGCCGGATAGCAGGCGGTCAAAACACGGAAAACTCCGGATTCGGTGTGGTGACACTTGCCTCTCTTTTTCCTATCTTCGCCGTTTTGCTTCTTGGGGCCTTCTTCCTCCCGCAGACTCCATCGCCCATGACAGAGACGGATTTTTTCAAAAAAGAGAACCGCGCCAAGGCCACAGGTCTCTTCGAAAACGAAAATGCGCTGATTGGATATGCGCTTATGAACGCCGCTCCGGAGAATCAGGCCGCGCTTTTCGAGGGCGGCGAGCCTGATCTGATCGGATTTATCGGACGGATGAAACAGGATCGCAATCTGACGGCGGCTGTTTTGGGGAACAGCGCGCCCGACGCCCTCGAACGTTGGGCGCTGGAACGAGGGACGCGGCCGCAGCAACTTGTCGCCTTTGGCGACGAGGAAAGCATCCGAATGGTCAGGGCAGATAATGCCAGCCAACCGCAAACTATCGATATGAAGGACGTCACCCTCCGCAACAGCGTCCTGTCAGTTCAAGCGATCGTCCCGCTTGTTCTGGTACTCTTGATCGTCCTTCTTGTACTGCTGAGAGAACGGTTGCCCCGCCCCGATGAGATTTTCTTGGGAGTCGTCTTTGCGGTGTTGGGTATGATCCTGTTCAATATCGGCAACGAACTTGGGTTAAGCCGCTTAGGCGGTCAGGTTGGATCGAAGCTTCCGTCGTCGTTCAAAAGCATTCCGCTCTCGGATGAAAAACAGATCATACGGGGCTTTGACGAAAGCATCATCCAAACCAGCCTGACACCGGATGGAGCCAAGGAGCGATTTTTTGTCGCCAAAATCAACGACGCCTATGTGCAGGTTCCCTTCGAAGAATCGGCCTATGAGCGGGAAAATGGGCTGTATCATTATACGCCGCTCAAAGGGCCTCTCTACGGTGGTGACCGTGAAATCGACGGTTTTCTGGTCGTGTTGATTTTTGCGTTTGTCATGGGATACGGGGCGACGCTGGCCGAACCGGCGCTCAACGCATTGGGTCTCACCGTGGAAGAACTGACCGTAGGTACATTCAAGAAATCCATGCTGATGCAGGCTGTGGCCATCGGCGTAGGATTAGGCATCGCCATAGGTGTGGTAAAAGTGATCTGGGATATTCCACTGATCTGGCTGCTGACCCCCCCCTATCTGTTGGTGCTGTTTATCACTTGGTGTTCTACGGAAGAATACGTCAATATCGGTTGGGACAGTGCCGGCGTCACTACAGGCCCTATCACGGTACCCCTCGTGCTTGCCATGGGTTTGGGCATAGGTAATCAGATCAACGTCGTGGAAGGATTCGGCATTCTGGCCATGGCCTCCGTCTATCCCATTCTGACGGTCCTCCTTGTGGGGCTTTACGTCAGCAGAGGGTGGGGAAGAAAGTAAAAACCAATGGATATCCATCGAACGGCAAGCCAGATTTCCGTGGTAGTCGAGAAGAGCATAACGCCCACGATCTTTGATGCGCTTAAATCCTGCGGCATCACCCATGTGAACATGGCTACAGGCCGTAGAGCCTTGCTTCAGGAACCCAAAGGCATCATGCGGATTGTTTCGGGCGGATCCAGACTTCTTGACGACCCCATCAACATTGTTACGTTTCTGGTATCCCCGGAAGATGAACTCCCGGTGCTCGACCTGATCATTCAGGCTGGTGAATTAGACCTGCCGGGGCGGGGTTCCGTATACGCAAAATCCGTTACGCTTCTCAAGGCCCATGAACGATGCATAGAAAATGACGCCCGAGAACTGACCATTTCCGGCAAGAGTATTCTGAGCAATCTGGCTGGCATCTGTTGTATCGTCCAGAAAGGCGAAGGCGAAGCTATAGGACGGATAGGACTCGATACCGGAACCGGTGTGCCTGCCATCACCTTTGGGGTGGGTACGGGTGTTCGCGACAAATTAGGGTTATGGCGCGTGACGGTTCCGGCGGAAAAGGAGATCATCGAGATCGTCACCGATGCGGACACCGCCCATCACCTCATGGACATCATGATCGACATAGGCTATTTGGCCCGACCGGGTAAGGGGTTTATCTATCAGTATCCTGTCGGGTACGGACTTCTGAATACTCGATATTCGGTCGGTACTACGGAACAGGCCGCCAGCATCGCGCAGATCGTGTCCGCCATCGACCAAATACAGGGGAGTACAGGCTGGCGCAAACGAGAGTTTAGCACGTTCAGGGAAATGCAGGAAAGGAAGTACCTTGAAAATCTGTTGAACTTTGTCTATATTTGCGACAAAGGGCGCGCCGACTTCTTCACCGGCGTGGCGATGGAAGCCGGAGCGGCGGGCGCGACGATCAGTCAGATCAAGTATCTTCAACTCGATTCCTCAGGCTCCGATGGCGTTTTTCCTGCTCGGGAAGCCGTCATTATGATCGTCGCACCCGGCCAGGTCGAAACCATCGCCGCCGCACTTGAAGACAACGGGGCCTTTGGCGATCAGGCGCACGGCCAACTGCTGACCAGCCCCGTAACCAGAGCCTATACTTATATTCCCCCCAAACCCCAGCAGTAGGACGTTTCCGATTAACACCGCCATCCGACCGACCCGGCAACGGGTGAGCATATCTGCACGGGTACAGGGATGTCCGTATCCCACGGATCTGCAGCCTACCCGATAGCCATATTGACGATTTTTTCCGTGTAAGCGTATATATCGAGCAGACACGAACGCCTTAGCACCATGCGGTCATCTTCCGGTTCGCTCTATGAATCGCTATCTATTTTCTACTTCTTGGCTCCGAACCGCACTCTGGGAACCGGTGCGTCAAGGACTGTCCATGATCTTGGGAATCGTGGGGGAAGTCTGGACCCTGGCTTACCGGAACCCTACGTTTCGTCTCGTGTTTGGGCTGATGGCCGGTATCGCCGTTTTGGGCGCCATCACGGTTACGATCCTGGACCGGACGGTCAGCGAGCCGCAGATTACCAATATCCCGGATGCCATCTGGTGGGCGTTTGTGACCATGACGACCACCGGATACGGAGATATGACGCCCAAATCCCATATCGCCCGGTTTGTGGCTATTCTCATGATGTTCGCCGGTATTGCACTGACGTCGTTTTTTACGGCGAAGGTCGCATCCATTTTCGTCACCAAACGACTCAAGGAGGCACGCGGTTTGGAACGCATCAGATGGCAGGGACATGCGCTTATCTGCGGATGGAATAAGGATGCTGGGCAGGTCATCACCGGGCTGATCCGCGCCGGAAAATAAAAAATCGTGTTGGTCAACGATCAGACCGAGGATCAGATGAACGAAGTGCTCTTCCGACACGGAGAACTGGTCAGGTTTGTACTCGGCAATTACTGTCTGGAGTCGGTCCTGGATCGGGCCAATGTCCGCGAGGCGGAAGCCGCCGTGGTGCTGGCGGATGTGGTGGGTGGAACGGTCGCCAATGCGGACGAGCGTACCATCATCGCCACGTTGACCATCAAAACCATGGAACCCAGTGTGACGACTTGCGCCGAGCTGCTCAACCGTGACAACGAACAGCATTTACGACGAGCCGATGTAGATGATATCATCGTCAGTGGCGAGGACAGCGGACTTCTGCTCGCCTCCGCCATCGTTGCACGGGGCGTGTCACAGGTCGTAAGAGAGCTTCTTAGTTTTGACATAGGCAACAGTCTGTACCGAACCAATGTTCCCAGCGAGCTTGTTGGACGCCCCTTCCGCGAACTTTCCGACTACTTCAGAAACCACCACAAGACTATCCTCATCGCGTTGGTGTCTGAAGAGGCCAGCATCGAGGTGGGCGACATTCTTGGCAATGACGACTCGCTGATCGACAACTTTATCCGTCAGAAATTCGCCGAAGCGCAGAAGAGCAATGTTGGAGACGAAAAACAAAACGTCAGAACTTTGGTAAATCCGGCGGACGATTATATCGTTCAACCCGAACACTCGGCGATCATCATCGCTGCCAAGCCCATAGAGATTTGACCCCTATGTCCCAAGACGCCGATCTGTCCTTTCTGAAAACCGTCATCCTGTTCGAAGGACTAACCGCCGAGCAAATCGAAAAAATTGCGGCGATCATGTCCAAGGAAACCATACCTGCCCATTCGGATATTTTGCAGGAAGGAGAAAAGGGAACTCGGATGTATATCATCCAGGAGGGGACGGCCGAAGTCTCTCGCACCCTGACGCTCAAGGTAACCCGTAACGAATTTGGTCAGAAGGAAAAAACCTTTATTCAGTTGGGACCGGGATTTTTCTTTGGCGAGATGGCGCTTCTCGAAAACGACGTCCGGTCGGCGACCGTGACCACCATAACCAACTGCACCCTATTCATCATCGAACAAGATCATTTCAACGGACTCTGCGAAGCCTATCCTGAGATCGGCTACAAAATCCTCCGCAATATCGCCAGAACGATCTCCGGCCGTCTGCGGCGTACCAATCAGGACGTACTCAAGCTGACGACCGCACTCAGGCTCGCCCTAACGAGATAGCTTCTTCTTGCTCGTCTGTTTGTTTTCGTATATTTTTTAATACATCTTGTCCTAAAACCTGTATATTGCGTTTCGGAAACGTCATAGGTTGTTTTGTAAAATATTTTTATTTTTTGTATTTTTTGTGTCTTTCGTGATCAATTTCCTTTCCGTTCGATTTCAGGGTCCGCTTATGCCCACCGAACCCACACCCCACCGCGCCGGATACATCGCCATCGTCGGACGCCCCAATGTGGGCAAGTCTACCCTGATGAACGCCCTGATCGGCGAACGGCTGTCGATCGTCACGCATAGACCCCAAACCACGCGACAGCGGGTCATCGGCATACTGTCCAGACCGACGTATCAGGCGGTTTTCATGGATACGCCCGGTCTGCTCGATCCTGCCTACACGCTTCATGAGATGATGGTACATGCCGCCGTACAAACCATACGTGCTGCCGATGTGACCATCGCTATGATCGACGCGACGCAATCGCTCAAAGACCTCAACCGAAGTATCGTAGACCGACTAAAACAAAGCCGAGGACCGGTTCTTCTGGCGATCAACAAGATCGACCGGATCAAAAAACCCGCTTTGCTTCCACTAATCGAAGAAGCGATCCGGCGTTTTCCTTTTTCGCATGTGGTTCCGGTTTCCGCCCTGTTGTCGGAAGGACTCGAAGAACTGCTAAACGCGGCCGTGCAGGCGCTTCCCGAAGGTCCGGCGCTCTATCCTCCCGACATGCTTACCGATCGCCCGGAACGGTTTTTTGCGGGTGAAATCATCCGGGAGCAGGTCTTTTTACGTCTGGGCGACGAACTCCCTTATGCGTCGGCCGTGTTGATCGAAGATTTCAAGGACCGGGAAAACGGAACCGCGTACATACAGGCATCGATTCTGCTGGAAAGGGATTCTCAGAAGGGGATTGTGATCGGCAAACAGGGTGTCATGCTCAAACGCATCGGCACGGCAGCGCGGGAAGCACTGATCGAATTTCTCGGTAGGCCGGTGTATCTGGATCTGTGGGTCAAGGTGCGTCCCGGCTGGCGAAAAAACGAGAAAGAACTCAAACGTTTGGGATACGAACGGGAGCGATAGGGATGACGCAACCCCCTGCGGCGTGGGCACGCCGGATTCTGATCATCGACGACGAGCCTGAAATTCTGCGACTTCTTGCGCTCAGCCTCGAAACCGAAGGATTTGAGGTGGTGTGCGCCGCCGATGGTCAGGAAGGTATCGAAGCCGTATCCGAGCAGAGTTGCGACCTGGTAGTGAGCGACCTGCGGTTGCCTGACATGGACGGGGTGGAGGTTATGCAGCAGATTCACGCTCGATATCCGGCACTACCCACGATCATCATGACCGCATACGGTACGATAGACAACGCTGTGGATGCCATGAAACAGGGTGCGGTGGACTATTTGACCAAACCTTTTACCATGCGCGACGCCGTCTTTCGTATCCACAAGGCGTTCGAATTTGCCGAACTCAAAGGTCAGGTGCGTCATCTCAGGGACGCGCTCGAGGGTACGCATCATTTCGACCGTATCGTCCGAGCAAGCCCGGCCATGGACCAGGTGTGCCGTCATGCGGCGCAACTGGCGGCAAGCGACGTGACCGTTCTTATTCAGGGAGAAAGCGGAACGGGTAAAGAGGTGCTGGCGCAAGCGATCCATTACAGCAGTCCACGCGCGGACGCGCCGCTTGTGCCGATCGACTGCGCCACGCTGACCGAGTCGCTTCTTGAAAACGAGCTTTTTGGTCATGCCAGAGGCGCCTATACCGGTGCAGACCGTCAGCATACCGGGCTATTGGAAAGCGCCAACCATGGAACGGTATTTTTGGATGAGATAGGCGATATGCCGCTGTCTACCCAATCCAAGTTGTTGCGTGTGCTTCAGGAACGTACCTTCCGTCCTGTAGGCAGCACCAAAAACGTCCAGATCGATGTGCGAATCATCGTGGCGACCAACCGGATACTCAGTGAGGCGGTCCGGAGCGGAACGTTCCGCGAAGACGTGTACTATCGAATCGGCGCAGCCACGCTGGTCATTCCACCGCTACGCGAACGGATCGATGACATTCCTGTGCTGGCACGTCACTATTTGGAGACGGTAGGCGAGACGGGAGGGCGTCGTTTTGGGGGATTTTCCACCAACGCGATGCAACGACTCATGGCCTATCCGTGGCCGGGTAACGTCCGTGAACTCGTCAACAAGATCAAATACGCCGCGGCCGTTGCGCCCGGACCGCTGATCGAGACCGAAGACCTCTTTACCCGGTATGACGAGGCGGAACTCAAATCGTTTCGCAAGGCCAAGGACGAGGCGGTGCGGGCGTTTGAAAAACAGTATCTCACCACCTTGCTGCGGGCGTTTGGCGGTAGCGTCGCCGATGCCGCCGATGTGGCGGGCGTCAACCGGACCAATCTCTACGCGCTACTCCGGCGCAACCGGATCGACCCGGCGGCATTCAAGACAGATTAGCGCGCTACGGTATCACAGTCCACAAAAACAAAAGATATGGAAATGGGGCAGGGAAAAATTTTTCAAGAATAAAATAGGAAATTTTGGAATAGACATCTTTTAGCCTTGACGTTTAAGGAGATGGATATGATTTTATGGAAAAAATGGGGAAAATACTGGAATGTTTCCCATACGGTCAGCCCCCTCCCGGTTTGTTCGATAACCGCTCGTTCTTTGACAATTCGCTATGCAGTGTCGATAGGTATCGCGCTTTTTGCGGGGGGGCCTGCGAAAAATCGCCTCGTCCGCCCGCCGATCCAAATGCGTCTCGCTATGGCGGGGAAGTCGTCATCGGGAACAACACACGCCCCGAAGCCCTCAACCCCCTGCTTACATCCTCGACTGTAGCCGTCAATATGTTCCCCCTGCTGTTCAACAGTCTGACCCGGCTGGACGCCGACCTCCGCCCCACGCCCGATCTTGCCGAATCGTGGGAAATCGCGCCCGACGGTCTTTCCTACACCTTCCGGCTACGACAGGGCGTAAAATTTCATGACGGAACCGAATGCACCTAGGAAGACGTCAAGTTTACCTACGACACCGCACTCAAACACCGCGACCCCTCCATGGACCGGCTGATACGGGTAGACGCCGTAGACCGCTACACGATCCGCATGACATTGAACCAGATTACCCCCCGGTTTCTTACCGGCCCCGCCACCTCCTATATCGTCCCCCAACATCTGTTGGTCGGCGAATCACTTGGAGATGCCCCCTTTAACCAAAACCCTTTCGGCACCGGCCCGTTTCGTTTCGAATCATGGATAGACAGCACCAGCATTGCCTTTTCGGCAAACCCCGACTACTACGAAGGACGCCCGTATTTGGCTCGTGTAATCTTCTGGACCGGACTCAACGACGCCGCACTGTTTGCCCGTCTTATGCGCGAAGAGATAGACGTAGCCCCTACCCTCAAACCGGAAGATATGGAATTGGTCCGTGTGGATTCCACCACGTTTCGGTTTATCTATGACGATCTGGACCCTTTTTGCTATACACTCACGTACAACAACAGACATCCCCTGTTTTCGGACCGCAGAATCTGAAAGTCGTTTTCCGCCGCGCTCGACAGAAAGGCGATCGTGGACCGCGCGCTGGAAGGTCACGGCATCATAGCCAGCGGCCCGTTTTTTCTGGGATCGTGGGTTTCCACCCCGGATACGTCTCCCCAAGTCTTCAACCCAAGACAGGCGATCCGATTGTTAAACGAAACCGGATGGACGCAACAGACCGGCGACCATCGGATGCGTCGTAACGGACAGCCTTTCAAGGTATCTTTTCTAGTGGATCGGGGCGACAAAATGAAGGAAAGGGTGGCGCTTTTCATCCGGCAGCAACGTCAGGAAGTGGGTATAGAAATCCGCCTCGACCGCTTGGACACGCCGGAGTTTCTTGAAAAAGTTCGCACCGGCGATTTCGACATCGCGCTGATCCAGTACAATGTCGGCCAGGACCCCATCACCGCCTCGCTTTTTTTTCACAGCAAATATATAAATACGCTGAATCTTGCCCGCTATCGGAACACGCGGGTAGATAGCCTGTTTGAAGCCGGAGAGTTGATACCCGATCTGGCCAAACGGCAACCCCTGTATCACGCCATATACAAAACACTGACCGAAGAACAACCGCTCGCGTTTCTCTTTTTCAAACGCCGTTTTGCCGCAGCCAACCGACGCATAGAAGGTATCGAAAACCGGTTCGGGTTTTTGCTTTCTCAGCATATACACAAATGGTATGTGGCGTCTCGTCCCGTCACCCCATAACCCCTCACAGGAGGGAAAAAATGAAGCTGGTCGTCGTCAAAAAATGCGCCAAAAAGTGGACATCGGCCAAAGCCGAAGAAACAGGTCGGTGCTGTATACTCATCGAAGGCACGTTCTGGCCCTGTTTCGAGATCGGTCTAAACGGCTGATCGCCCCTTCCCCGGCGGCAACAGCCGCCGGGGAGGACGGCCCAGCAGAAAACCGCCGTGCCGCGACGAACCCACCTCATACCCGACCCCCCAAACAGTCCTACAACCACCCATCCCGTCTTGCCATACATACTCTACACAGCAGGATACCTCCCATGAAGCTTTCCACCTATACCATCACCGGTCCGGATTATCCCGAACCTGGCTCCTGTATCGTCTACAACACCTTGACCGAGTCGATGGTGGTGATCAATCAGGAACTCAAGGACATGCTCGACCGTCTCGATCATCCTACCGATCTTACGGACAAAGCGCGCGAATACCTGAATATGCTGATCGAGTTGGGTATCGTCGTCGAAGATTTTATCGACGAGAAAAACCTGGTCACGCACACCTTTGACCGTGCCAAACACCAAAAGGACACGGTGTCCATCATGGTCTGTTCGACATATTTCTGCAATTTCAAGTGCGTCTACTGTTTAGAGGAGTCGATCAAAGAGCAAGAAATCTACATGACCGACGAAACCGCCGAGGCGACGCTCAACTGGATTTGCGATTTTGTCGAGGGGCTTCGCCCTAGAAATCTGTCGCTCCGGTTTTACGGTGGTGAGCCGCTACTCAACGTGCCCATGATGGAGACCGTCTCCAAAGCACTGTTTGAATACTGCGAGCAAAAGGGGCTCAACTTTGTGGTGGGTATCACCACCAACGGGGCGTTGCTGACCGAAAATGTGGTGGACCGACTGACGCCTTATGGGCTTCGGTATGTCAAAATCACGCTGGACGGCGACCGCGAAGCGCATGACAAAAAGCGGCCCTACCTGAGCGGAAAAGGGTCGTTCGATCGGATCATCAAAAACATCCGGGCGGTATCCGACAAAGTGATCGTCAACATCGGCGGCAATTGTGACGACGAAAACCAAGAGGCGATTCACCGTCTGCTTGATTTTATGAAGGAGACGGGGTTAGGAGAAAAAATCCACGCCTTCGAGTTCAAGCCGATCATGGACACACTCGACCGCCGGGATGCCCAGCGGGCCGCCGAGGAGACCGCCCGACAACACGCGCCGCTTCCAGGCGGGCTTATCCCTATCGACGTGCCCGTGTTGGCCGGTGATGGCGGCGGGTGCGGTTCGCAGGCCAAAGCGGGGTCACACTCGATTTCCGAAGGGCTTCTTCCCGAAGCCTATGTCGAGATGAAACGCGCCATTGTCAGCCGAGGGTTTCGCACTACCCCAGGACTCGGACAGGTCGCCTGAGCCATGACGATGAGCGAAACCGCGCGGATCGTCGATCCGCTCGGAAAGCTCTACAACTGCCCCCCCTTGGTGGGACGAGAAGAGTTTAGTATTGGCGACGTATGGAACGGTCTCAACTACAAGTTTTCCGAATTCATGACGCTGGATGTCTGGCGCAATGATCAGTGTCTCGACTGCACCTACGTGCCCATGTGTGGTTCGGTATGTCGGTACGAGGCACATCTCAAGACCGGCGATATTTACGCGCCGGACTGCGAAAAAGAATTTTTCGAGCGAACCACACCCGAAATGATCAAATTCGAGTATGACGCCGCCCAGCAGTCGCTCCGGGCGGATGGGCCGGAATTCGAAAACGGTTCGTTCTCCGAGTGAGTGCGGTAAGCTCGTTAGCGCCAAGTCGACTCTACTGTTACCCCATACTCCGGAATATCGGTGTATGGCGTTTCGTTTGCGACGCATCCCAAACCGTTTATACCGATCGTTTATCCACGTTTCATGATTACGCGACCGTAACTCGTTTCATATCAAAAGATTACATGCAAAGCCCATTGCCCGTTGACAATGGATATTATTTTCACTGGGGTCGCTCGTCCGTATCCTGTATATTGACCGTAGTGGCCGCCGGGCGCACTTTTCGGATGCTCGGGTCCAACGAAATCCTTTCGGTTTTCATAGCTATGCCCGTTTTCAGGTTTTTCTCCTCCAGCATCCGCTGGCAACTGCTGGCGGTGATCATTCCGCTGACGGTTTTGCCTATGTTGACGCTCGGCCTGCTGTTGTTGTCGCGGGCGCAGGAGCCCGTACGGGTTGCCGTGCTTCAAGATTATCGGAGTATTGTCGTGCAGGCGGCGCGGCAGATTCAGGCGATCATCCGAAACCCACAGGAAACCATGCTTGCCATGGTCGCGGTGATGGCCACTGCCCCGGCCGATACATGGCAACGGGAAACCATGCTGGTCGAGTTTCAGTTGAGCGATCCGCATCTGTTCAAACACGTCGCCTTTATGGATCCGAACGGCAAAATCCTCGTCTCCGGAAGCCTGACCTACGGAGCGGCCGATTCGCTGTTCGTACACACTTATACGGCAGGGCTAAAGCATCTGCTGGCCCATCCTTCGGAAACGCTCTACCAGTCGGGCATCTATTTTTTGGACGACGACGTGCCTGCTCTTACTCTGGTCGCGCCGGTGCGACGTTTTGGCGCGCAGATAGGTCTTCTCGCCGCGCAGTTGACGCTCCGCGAACTCTGGCAAGTGGTGGACGGTCTTAGGATCGGCAAAACCGGCTGGGCCTATATGGTTTCTCCGGATGGCATCGTGATTGCGGACAGCGACAAAAAAGCGATTTTTCGGAAAGACAACTGGCAACATCTGACACCTGTCAAACGAGTGTTGAACGGGCAAACGGGCAGTGTGGACTATGTCCACCCGGAGACCGGCGACATCTATCTTTCCGCCTATGCGCCGCTTCCGTTCGGCTGGGGGCTGGTCGTCGAGCAACCTGCCGCAGAGGCGTAGGCGGCCATAGAAACCATGGAAAAAGAGGCGGCCATCCTGATGGCCGCCAGTTTCGGTCTTGCGCTCCTGATCGGCACCCTCGCGGCTCGGTCCATAGGCAGACCGGTTTTGCAACTGGTAGACAGCACGCAACGTCTTTCGCAGGGCGAGTTGGGGCATCGTATCGATCTTGATCGGCGCGACGAAATAGGTCAGCTTGCTACGTCTTTCAACGAGATGGCAAGATCGCTCAAGGCGAGTTACGAAGGACTGGAACAACAAGTCGAGCAGAAAACCGCCGACCTCAAGGATGCGCTGGATCAGGTCAGCCGTATCAGCGAACTCAAGTCCCGTTTTGTTTCCGACGTTTCGCACGAGCTCAAAACCCCGCTGACCTCGATACAGGGATATGCCGAGACGTTGTTGCGGTTACGCGACAAGATATCCGAAGCCCAGCAATTGGACTGCGCGCGCACCATCGGAGAAGAAAGCGGCCGGCTTACGCGGCTTATCGACAATCTGCTGGACCTGTCCCACATAGAAGCCGGCACCATGCGATTAGAGCGAGGACCGCTCTCGCTGGTCGAGGTGGCTCAAGAGACCGTACACGCGCTCCAGATACAGGCTTTTGAAAAACAGATCGTTCTTTCCCTGTCCACCCCGGAAACCCTGCCGCCGATTTTGGGTGACCGGGATGCCATACGTCGCGTGCTGGACAATCTCGTACACAACGCCATCAAGTATACGTCGCCGGAAGGCCGCGTGAGCGTTACGCTGGAGTGTATGGCCACGCATGTAAAAACGAGCGTTTTCGATACCGGTGTCGGTATTTCTCCGGAAAACCTCGAAAGAATCTTCGACCGGTTTTTCTGGATCAAAACACCCGGTGTACAAGCCTCCGGAACAGGGCTTGGGCTTTCCATCGTCCGTTCCATCGTCGAAGAACTTGGCGGGGAGGTCTCCGCAACCAGTCAACCGGGCAAAGGCAGTGTTTTCTGCTTTACCCTTCCTGCACAACCTCTTCAGGATATGGTCCGTGGGCCCCAAAAAACGCATACTCGTCGTGGATGACGAGTTCAACGTCGTTCAGATGCTCAAACTCAACCTTGAAGCCGAAGGTTATGAAGTCGTGACGGCGTACGACGGTGAAGAGGGGCTTGGGGCGATCCGTTCTCAATCCCCGGACCTTGTGCTTTGCGATGTCACCATGCCGGGCGCGGACGGTCTCGATCTGTGCCGGTGCGTACGAGAGCAAGCGGGGCTGAACACCATCTCCTTTATCTTTCTTTCCGCTCGGTCGGAAATGCCAAACAAGCTCGATGGATTCCATGCTGGGGCGGACGACTATATCACCAAGCCGTTTCATTTGGACGAGCTCATGGCGCGCGTCCATGCCGTCCTTCTGCGGGTGGAACGCATCCGGGCGGACAGTCGGGACATGTTCGATCAAGCCATGCGGGATTTGAATCGGCTGTCCACGCTGGGCATCGTAGCGGCTTCCATCGCTCACGAAGTGCGCAACCAGCTTGCCTCGGTCGCCAGCAGTGCCGAACTGATCCGTCTTACAAAGGACGAGGCGGAACGCGAACGATATTCGCATCTGGTATTCAGCCATGTCGACCGGATCAACCAGACCGTATATTCGATGCTCAATTTTGCACGACAAAAGGACATCAAACGCGAGTTCCAGCAAATTCCGGACATCGTCCGCGAAGCGCTCGACATTACGCGTCCGAGACTATTCGAGGGAAACGTCGAAATCGCTTGTCATTTTGAGGAATCTCTTCCGAAAGTGCGGGTCGACCGCCAGCAGATTTGCCAGGTGCTGGTCAACCTCATCATCAACGCTTCGCAGGCCGTATCCGGAAGAGGCTACATCGAAATCACCGCCGGGTCGGAAGGCGACTATGTAGCCATACGGGTGTCGGACAACGGACGAGGGATTCCCGAAGCGACACTTTCTACGCTTTTCGAGCCGTTTAAAACCACCCGTCAGCAGTCGGGTGGTATCGGATTGGGGTTGTATATCTGTCGGGAAATCATGACCGCGCACAACGGCCACATAGAGGCGCAAAATAGGGAGCGTGCGGGAACCTGCTTTACGCTTCGGGTGCCGGTGGGCGAATAAACCCTCGACAGCAGGGGTGTCTGTAGGGTAAGCACGATACCACCTATAACGCCGCCTCTATCCGTCGGTATACCTCTACATCCATCCACAGTTCCTCGACCGAGCGTCGTACCGCCCACGGCTGCGTTTTCTGCGCATCGTAGTCGTGGATCAGCGCAAGCAGCCTGCCCATCCACTGAACCGCCAAAACCGACAGATATAGCATGGCCTTCTCATAGACATAGGGATCTTCCGACAACCCCGCATAGACGCGGAGACAGTTTTCCCGCAACGCCGCCGGAAGACGAACGGTCTCCGGGTGGCAGAAAAAACCGGCAAGATCGCATGCCGGTTCCATAAAGCCTGCATGTTCCCAATCTACAAGCCGGAGATGTCCTTGTTCGTCTCGAATCATGTTGCCTATCCGACTGTCTACATGGCATAGCGTCATCCGCCTGTGTTGCGACGCCATAGAAAGCGACGGAAGGCCATCGAGCCGACGGCGTAGCATGGCAAACTGATTTATGCCTTCGACCATGCGGGGATCGGAAGAAGTACGACCGGAGCGAAGCGCGCGAAGCAGACCGTCTATATGGGCAAGACAGTCGTATGGCGATGCCGGTCCCACCTGTTCGCTTAGCATGGAACACGTCGGCACGTCAAGCCGGTGTATGCGTTGCCAGACCGCCGGAAGCTTGCTGACATCCTCCGTTTCGAGCTTTTCTACGGACAGCGGCGTACCCGAAATTTTGCGATAGATGAGTACCGGGGCGTCTACATGCCGCCCGGCAGGATCGCCTGCCATCGCCTGTGGCGCGACCCCCCACGGTTCCAATGCACACAGCGCCTCGTATTCACGCCGCATCCGTATTTCTCTTCCCGCCGGATACATTTTGAGTACATAAGCACCTTCCGGGGTCGTCAATTCATACAGACGGTTGTTGCTACCGTGACCGAGGAGAGAAATTTCGGCCTCTGCCCAATGCGCAGCCTCCGGCGGGCCGGTCGCACGAGCAAAGACAAGATAACGACGGATTTCAGAGACGTTTGTCAAGAGATTCAATTGCGCCTCGTCCGTTCGGGTTTATCTTACTGTATAGCGAAAGGGTTATGGCATCCGTTTGAGGAGGACGATATGTCTTGTTTTGACTTTTTGCACGGCTTGCGGTCGCTGTTGACCAGAAAATGGACTCCGTTCCGCTACATGGCCGTCGCTGCGAGTTTACCGATTTTTGCCTCTCTGCCCAATTCCGGGTGTGGAGGAACCATAGAAAATCTCCTTATTCCTACAGGACAGGAAGTGGAGATGGGAGAACAGTTTTCCAAGGAAATCGAAAAGGAAATCAAGCTATACAAAGATCCTGAAGTGGTCAAATACATACAGGAACTCGGTCAGTCGCTTGTAAAAGTTTCCAAACGCACGGACATCGCCTATGAGATCAAAGTGGTGGACACCGACGAAGTCAACGCATTTGCCCTGCCAGGCGGTTTTCTGTACGTCAACCGGGGGTTGATCTCTACGGCGGAAAACGAGTCCGAGTTGGCTGGGGTGATGGGACACGAGATTGGTCATGTGGTAGGACGTCATGGGGTCAGACAGATGACTCGCCAGATAGGGCTGGAATTGATCACCTCGTTGGTCATCGGTGACAATCCGGGTATGGCGCGTCAGCTTGCGGGTCAATTTGCCGGTATCGGCGGTGCGATAGGGATGCTGAAATACAGCCGCAACGCCGAACGAGAAGCGGACGCCCTCGCCATTCAAGAGATATACGACGCGGGTATCGACCCGATGGGTATGGCGACGTTTTTTGAAAAACTCAAGGCCCTGCACGACGAAAACCCTACGGGATTTGCCGCTTTGTTTACGACGCATCCTGCGCCTGCGGAACGTATCACCAATGCCAAGCGCGACATCACCGCCCTGCCTAAAAAAGCCGGACTCCGTAAGGATTCCGAACGGTTCCAGCGTATCAAAAAACGTCTGCCGGCGCTCAAACCGGTAAAGAAAAAATAGTCTATCCGCAATACCGGATGCGTTTTAAACCCGTATCTATACGCTGTACGGTCCTTACCTCACCGCGTCAACTGGCGATACCGGATGCGTTTCGGGATGTCCGCCGCATCACCAAGCCGCGCCCTGCGGTTTTCTTCATACGCCGCATAGTTGCCTTCGAACCATACCGTTTGGCTGTCTCCTTCAAACGCCAGGATGTGTGTGGCGATCCGGTCTAAAAACCACCGGTCGTGGCTGATGATCATCGCACATCCTACAAAATTCTCCAGCCCGCCTTCCAGCGCCCGTAGCGTGTTGACGTCAAGGTCGTTGGTCGGTTCGTCCAAAAGCAGTACGTTGGCGCCGGATTTGAGCATCTTGGCAAGATGTACACGGTTGCGCTCTCCACCGGAAAGTTCGCCTACCTTTTTCTGCTGATCGCTTCCGGAAAAATTGAACCGCGCCACATACGCACGCGAATTGATCTCCCTGTCTCCCAGTTGAATGACATCCAGCCGGTCGGATAGTTCCTCCCATATCGTGTTGGAGGCATTGAGCGTTTCCCGGCTTTGATCCACGTAGGCCAGTTGCACGGTATCGCCCAGACGCAGCGCTCCACTGTCCGGTACTTCCTGGCCGGTAATCATGCGGAACAACGTGGTTTTTCCGGCTCCGTTGGGGCCGATGACTCCCACGAGGGCACCCGCCGGAACCGAAAAATTCAACCCCTCGAAAAGAATCCGGTCGCCAAAGGCTTTGGAGACGCCGTTCGCCTCGATGACGATATTACCGAGCCGAGGACCGGGTGGAATGTAGATTTGCAATTCCCGGATTTGTTGTTCGGTCTTCTGGTTGAGCATGTCTTCATAGGCGCTGATACGGGCCTTGCTTTTGGTCTGCCGCGCCCTCGGCGTCATCCGTATCCATTCCAGTTCGCGCTCCAGCGTCTTCTGGCGCTCCGATTCGGTCTTTTCTTCGCGCGTAAGCTGTTGCTGTTTTTGCTCAAGCCACGACGAATAATTGCCTTTCCAAGGTATCCCGCGTCCCCGATCCAGTTCGAGTATCCATTCGGCCACGTTGTCTAAAAAATAGCGGTCGTGGGTTACGGCGATGACCGTGCCGGGGTATTGCTGAAGATGGTGTTCGAGCCAAGCGACCGACTCGGCGTCGAGATGGTTGGTCGGTTCGTCCAACAGCAGGATGTCCGGGGCCTGAAGAAGCAGACGACACAACGCCACGCGGCGGCGTTCTCCACCGGAGATTACCTTTACGGGCGTATCGCCGGGCGGACATCGCAGGGCATCCATCGCCATTTCGAGTCGGCTGTCCAAATCCCATGCGTTGAGCGCTTCCAGTTTTTCCTGTACCACACCCTGCCGCTCCAAAAGCGCCGACATCTCCACGTCGGTCATCGGCTCGGCAAACTTCTCGTTGATCCGGTCGTATTCTTTTACCAGGTCTGCGGTTTCCTGCACCCCTTCCTCTACTACCTCGCGCACCGTTTTGGCGCTGTCTACGAGCGGCTCCTGCTCCAGATATCCAACCGTATGCCCGGGTGACAGATGGGTCTCTCCGGTAAATCCGGTATCGACCCCGGCGAGAATACGGAGCAAGGTACTCTTGCCCGACCCGTTTAGACCGATGACACCGATTTTTGCGCCATAGAAATAGGACAGATAAATGTCTTTTAGCACCGGTTGCTGATTGTAGAACCGGCTGACGCCGATCATGGAATAGATGACCTTATTTGGCGGATTGGACATGAGACCCCCGTAAAGAAGTTTGAAGGGTGAAGTTTGAAGGATGAAGAAGACAGACCCTCAGTGAAGGAGCATTTGTTTTTTCAAACTTCACCCTTCAAACTTCATTTGCCACGACAAGGATATGCAATCCCTGACGGACCGGTGCGCGCGATGCCTGGCACAGCACATATCCATCTACCGCCGCCTGTACCGGCCACGGCAGCTCATCGATCCGGTAGAAGTCGTGAAGCAACCCGACGGTCTGGCCTTTTTTTACATATCCACCGCACGACATCAGCGGTTCGTAGTGACCGGGAAACGGCGCCGGCACAAAACAGGCACGATCGACAATCGCTACACGCTTTTGCGTGCCGTCCGCATGATGACCGACAGGTGCGACTTCTCCTTTGAGCAAGCCATGACGAATTGCCGCTGCGAGTATGCCTTGTCTGCCGTACACAACCCCTACCGGGCTTACCGTCTCTCCCCAACCCAGTTCGGTGCCCACTGTGATCTTGCCCAGCCGCTCGGCCTCGCTGGTCAACAGCCCCGGCGTCTCGTTCTGGTACGTCATGACAAACGGCGTGCCAAACCACCGCGCCGTCTCCTCGATGATACGGGCCTGCTCCGGATCGTCCACCTCATGAAAGCTCGAACACGGGGAAAAGAGATGACCCTTTCCGCCGGAGTGCAGGTCCAGCATGATATGCACACGCGGCCAGATATACTGACGGACAAAAGCCGCGATCCGGTGCGTGATACCTGCAAGGGCGGGTATCACGCCGGCTCCGTCTACAAAGGCGCGATTCAGGTTGACCCGGTCGTCTTCAAGGCTTTCTCGCGTTCCGCCGTGAAACGCCGCCGGATTCAAAACAGGAATAAGGATCAATCTGCCACGCACATCTTCTATCCGTATTTCCCGGAGCAGATGTTTGATCGCCACCGGCCCTTCGTATTCGTTGCCATGGTTGGCCCCAGTGGCGGCAAGTCCTTTTCCCGGTTCGGGTTCCGGACCGACCATGACGGTCAGGGGCATGAGATGATCGCCCCAGGTCGAGTCGTGTTCTAAGGCCACCCAGTAATCGCGTCGTCCGGGCGAGTCCAGGTCCAGTTCATGCGGACGGGCGATAATACGTGTCACAAGACCTCCTTTGAAGAGAGAAGTTAGAAGTTTGAAGGGTGAAGTTTGAAGAAGAACCGATACGACAGGCAGTTGGACAGATATCGGTACTTCGTTCTTGTTTTTTCACCCTTCAAAACTTCACCCTTCAAACTTCACATAGACACACCGAGAAGACCACGTGTGATCTGAAAATCTACATTCCCCAGCGCGGCGGCGCGGGGCGTATATTGGCGCGAAGCCACGGAGCACAAAAGGTCCAGCATTTGGCTGGTGGAGACGGCAACATCGTCACCGACCATCAGATCGACATCGCCATGAAACGCTGTTGGCAGCGACGCGGATGCTGCCTGAACAAGCGGGATCATCGGATGACCCTGTACGGGATGACCGCTTACCCCCGCCAGCACCACCTCCACTCCCGTAGCCCCCAACCCGACGAGCGTCTCCACCCAATGTGACGTCTGCGAGTCCATAATATACAGCCCGGGTTCGGAAAACGGCTGTCCATAAGCCAGACAAGGCTCTATGACGTCTGTCACCGTATCCCGAAACACGGGCATGGCAAGCATCTGTGCATGATCGGGAACGACGACCGTTCCACCCGTTTCGACCACCGTGCGGACCACTCCGGCCAACCCGGCGGCAAGCGACTCAGAAACCGGCCCGGTCGCCGCCAGTCCGAGCCGAAGCGCTTCCAGCCCACGCACGGAAACACCGGGCAGGTTCATAGCGGTCAGCGTCTGCGCAAACCACGCTTCGGTCCTGTCCAGCACGCGTTCGATACCGCCGTCCAATTGGACGCTGGCCCAGCCAAAACGGTCAAGATCGAGACTCCGATTTTGCAGTTGCTGACGATAAAAATCGTTGTGGGTGCGTTCGCATCCGTGCTCCATGAAAAGCGCGCAAGCCACCATCGGATGAACGAGATAGCCCGCCATGGTGCGGGCGTAGAGCGATTCGGACGCGCCGCCCGACACGCCGCATCCTTCGGTGTGTGACAGGGCGACAAACCTCGAGATACCTTGCGCCCTGCCGACCGCTTTTCGGTTGAGCCGTTCCGCCGCCATTCGGGCGATCTGGCTTGAACACAAACTGGTCGGAAGAATCAGCCCCACGCGTTCGGTGGTTGGTTGTCCGTCCGTGAGATAGCTCTCTATGCGCCCCACCGCGCGCTGCGGCGCCCCGATGCCGGGGCGAAGCGAAAGCGGCTTGCCCGGCGGCGACGAACGCCGGAGCAATTCCGGAAGACGAATACCGTCCCCCTGGGGCCAATTGCGCCAAATCGACACCTGCGCATGACCGGCGCGCTCCCCGGTCGTGCGTTCTCCGGACGCGACGCGAAGCGTCAAATCAAATGTCTGTCGCGCCAATTCCTCCATCGGCGTTCCGTCCAGATAGACCCCCGCGTTGACATCCATGTCTTTCGAGAGCAACTCGAACCGCTTTGTAGTCGTGACGATCTTTATGGTCGGTACAAATGGAAAATTGGTGATCGATCCGTTTCCGGTCGTAAAAAAGATCATGTTGCATCCACAAGCCACTTGGCCTGCTATGCTTTCGAGATCGTTTCCGGGACTGTCCATGAAATAGTACCCCGGATCGGTCATGGGTTGACCGTATTCGATAGCGTGATCCAGCCGGATGTCCGGATGTTTTTTGCGGGCGGCACCGATCGACTTGAGCGCGATGTTGTACAAACCTCGGAACTTGTTGCCACCCGATGGGTTGGCGTCCACGGTCTGACCATGCCACGCCACGCGCTCTTTGAACCGTTCGACCATGTCGAGAAAAGTTTTGGCGGTTTCGAAATCGCGGACCTTGCTCAACACATACGACTCCGCGCCGATAAGTTCATCCGTCTCCGCGAGGTTGGCCGCGCCGCCGGAGCGCACGACGTCGCGCGCTACGCAAGCCAAAAGCGGGTTGGCCGACACCCCCGAAAAGGCGTCCGACCCGCCGCACTGAAGCGCGATCTTGAGATGCGACGCGGGCAGTTCAGCCCGCTCTGCACGATTGACGGTCTCCAGCCATCCTGTCACGACACCGGCGGCGCGCTCCATTTCGACGTCGAACCCGTCTTTGAGCGACAAGAACGCATGCAGCACGTCTCCAAGCGGATAGCCGTATTCTTCGAGATACGCCCGCACCATCGCGTTGGTGACCGACTCCGTGCCATAGTCCACCAGCAAAATCGCGCCGACGTTGGGATGCACCACGTACCCGCTTAATGTCCGCAACAACAGCTCCCGGTTGTTGGGTGGGTTTTGCACCCCGCCTTCGGTGTGCGCCACCGCGACGATCCCGTCGATATGGGGGTAATGAGCGGCGGCATCTTTGAGTCGCGTTTCGAGCCGTTTGACAAAACTGGCGGTCTGCGAGGTCGTTCCGAGCAGGACGATATGGTTGCGGGTTCCACATCCGCGCGATCCGGGGCGTTGATAGCCCCAAAAAGTGGGGGGCGTCTCAAATGGCGCCATCTGGTGTCCCGCACGAAAGACGGTCTTGTCAAGCCGATAACGATCCATCCGATCTTTGAAATTGGGTTGCTCCGGAAGCGGAAAATCAAGCTGGCGTATCCGTAGCGCTTCGAGGATTTCGCGGTTGCAGATGTACTCACCGGGAGCGATGTTACAGAGTGCGGTTCCAAAGGGCAGATTCCACGACAACACCTCCGCGCCTTCCGGTATGGCACGGACGGCAAAACGGTGACCTTCGAGTACGGTATGACCCAGGACAAACGGCTCGCCGGAGACCGGAACGATACGCGTCCCTGCCTCCAATCGCCGCACCGCAATGGCCACATTGTCCTCCGGCTCCGGAAGACGACCGATCTCATGAAACGGTAGGGGTATGGGGCGATCCAAGATAGGCTCCTTTTGAGCGACGGGGCGTCTCGCAGCAACGAGAGACGCGCGGACATACTTGCCGTTCGCCTGAATGGGCCGCAGGACGAAGGTCATCCGTCAAACGACTTTCGCCGAGCGGGTTTTCATAGCAAGACTTTCCGGGCCGTAAACGGTAGGTATAGAAAAGAACGCCCGCCGACGCGGATCGGGCAAACCGTAACAGGATATGTCAAAAAACGCCGGAGGGCAAGGACTACCTCCGTCATGGCTACATTGACAGACCGTGAGGAAATCGGTATCATGAAGACACATTGCCGTGTGTTTAGGCAACTGGTACGGATGCAAGCAAGATGTTTAATACTCCGCCCTAACTTGGAAAGTCAGTCATGTTCTCTGTGACCGCATAGCAAGAGGCCGTTTTTCAACTTTGCCGCCAGCTTGAGGTCGAACGTCTCGAAATTGTAGGATCTGCCGCCCGTGATGATCTGAAACCGGAAAGCGATATAGACGTACTGGTCACCTTCGCAGGCGCCGGACAACTTTTCGACCGGTATTTTTCTCTTAAAGAAGGTCTGGAAGCGTTATTTCTCCGGCCTGTAGATGTTATAATGGACGAAGCCGTTTCCAACCCCTTAGTTCGAGAAAACCTTGACCGGGATCGTCTGAGTGTCTACGTCGCAGAATCCTCGATCTCTTCTTCTCGATATTCTCCATTCAGGACGCTTGATCCAAGAGTTTAGCAAGGGTCTGTCCGAGACGGAATATTTAGCGGACCATCTGGTACAGGCCGGTGTAGAACGTCATTTTGAAATTATAGGGGAAGCCCTTACCCGGTTAAAACGCATTAAGCCGGAAGGCGGTATGGCATAACCGACGCTCACCGGATTGTGGGTTTCCGCAATATACTGGCACACGGGTATGAACTGATACCGGATCGGGTCGTCTGACAAATCCTTCAGGAAAAGCTACCTGTGTGGCTAACGGAAGTTCGTGAACTGTTAGATGCAAAAATACCATAGCCGTCACTTCCTCCAAATGGGGTAGCATGACTTCCACCCATCTCACCCGACCTCAGTGGCTTACGTCCAGTCGGCTACTCCGCCCCGGCGAGACCATCCGGTTCGATTTCTACTTGCCTGCCGGTTGTACCTCCGGTGAATTGTGCATCTTTCCTCGTTATTTAGAACAGGCCGACCCCGGTGATGCGTTTCGTCCGGGTGGCAGCCTCGACTGGATATATGCCTTGCCCTGCGAGCGACATGCGCTTTCGTTTGCGGACGGCCATGCTTCGTGGGTCTACCGCGCCCAAACACCCGGCAATTATCTCGCCCGGTGGCAGGCGGGCGGCGAGACGTTCTACCGATATTTTGCCGTCGTCGAAGACGACCATGTGGTGCTGGGGTTTAGCACGTTTATCGAACTCGAATCCGAACCTCCGCTCCACGGGCTGGGCATCCCGCTCGACTATCGCCTGCCCATGGAACGGTTTACCCCGACGATCCGCTGTTTCAGAAACTGCACGGCTATCATCGGCATTACGGTGATACGGTCATGCCCGCGCTGCCCGACACGCCCGATTTGAACCAAGAGGACCGCATCCAACAGTACGGCGCAGCGCTGGAACGCTGCCGGACGCTACTTCCACACCCCGCCTCCTGCCGGCCTGCCCGGCTCGAAATGCATCACGACCTCGATCCCGGATACACCGAAGCGCTGGAGCGGCTGGGGGTAACCGACCATTGCGGACTGTGGGAAGCCAATGCAAAACCTTGGCTCGGCATGCCGGAATTTCCCTATTTCTCATCCCCTGTGGACTGCCGCAAGACCCGCCAGACGCCCGGCGGCTTGGTGGTGGCGCATCAGTGGGACTTCTGCGGAGGATGGCATTTTCTGGGGCCGGTAAGCTGGCATTATGGCGCGTCCGACCGGGTGTGGGACGCGGCGGAGCGGTGTCTCCGGCAAGGGATGGCCGAAGCGGTCAACTTAGCTGAACTAAGCGGCCATCCCGCCTTTCTGCTCCCGCTCTACGACGGTGTTACGCACAATCATGGTTTTGCGGCAGGGCAGTTGGACGACCGGTTTGCGGATTTGGACGACATGGCCCGATTTGTCGATCGGTATCAGCGGTTTATGGGGTTCGAGATGACCAAAACTTACAAGCTGGTCTTTACCCGTACCATGGACATCGCCGACTACTATCGCCGCCATTATCCGTACACGCCGCGCACGGTCTTTGTCAGCAAAACCGATCATGTCCTGTACGATATGTGGTGGCTGTGCGACTGGTACAATCACCGCAATTTGCTGACCCGGGAGCGTATCCCTTGGTGGACACGGGTCTCCACGATCCATCGGCTTCGCAACACCTCGCATCCGTACAAAGACCCACTGTCCTCCGAATACGTCCTTATCGAAGACCACAAGCGTTCGATCCGTTTTGAACGCGAATGTCCCAACCCTATCTGGTGGTTCGACTATACGGTTCAGGAGCGCGGTCCCAAAGGAAGCGCCGTTACACACACCGAAACGCCTGACGTGGAGGTGATCAGTTCGCCTTGGACGGAAACGGAAGCGGGGCTTGTCATCACGCTTACGATGATAACGAACGCCGAATTTTCCGGTTACGCCGTCATACTGTGGGACGTCCCGACCCGCTCGGATCACCCGGTCGTCACGACCGATGCAAACGAGTGGGTCGTTGCGCGAAATACGGATGGCGAGACCCATCTTGTGCTGTTTTTTGATCTAAAGCCGGGTGTGGAGATTCGGATCGTGATTCGGCGGGCAGACAGTTCGACTGCCTTACTGCCGCTCTGACAATAGGCTTGAGTCGCGCTTATAAAGGCATCTGATCCGCTTACTCACTCATGTTACGCCACGTTGTTTTGAAACAAGCAGACGCAACTGCTCAGCCTGCATCCGCCTGCTTGGTAAGCTACGAACTCCCGGGAGTATTTGCGCGGTCCGTGGCAGGTGCAGTGTCCGGACCGACCGGCAGCGCGTGGGCCAGACACAACTCCCGGAGCATGGCCCGCTTCTTGTCCTGATGCGCCTGCATCCGCCGTAAGATGTCGTCAAGCACCCGTACTGCACTGACCATGTGGGGCCCCTTGTTGAGCATTACGCACTCGGCGCGGTGGCCCATCGCCGCGTCGGTGATCTCGGCCCGTGACGGCATCCCCTCCTTGCCCAGGGTTTCCAGAACCTGCGTGGCCCAGATCACGGGGATGTGGGCGGCCTCACAGATCCAGAGGATCTCCTCCTGGACTTCTGCCAGTCGCTCGAAGCCGCATTCGACAGCGAGGTCGCCCCGGGCGATCATCACCCCACAGCAAGACATCCGCATGGCCGTCAACAGGATTTCCGGCAAGTTCTCGAAGGCGCGTCGTGTTTCGACTTTCAGCACAATGGCCGGCTGCCGGTTGCCGAAGTGTGCCAGTTGTTGCTGGAGCATTTCGATATCGCGAGCGCTGTTCGCAAAAGACAATTCAACAACGTCGGCGTGTTGGGCCACAAAAATAAGGTCTTCGAGATCCTTGACGGTCAGCGCCGCGAGCCGAAGAGGGCTTTCGGGTAGGTTGATTCCCTTGTCCGCGCGCAGTTTGACACCCTGCAAGCGTGCCTGCATGATGCGGACAAGGACATGGCGATCCTCCACCCTTTCGATAACTCCGCCGATCTTACCGTTGTCGAACCAGATGGCGTCGCCCGAGCGGACGTCGTCGAACACTTCGGGAATTGTACAGCCGATCATGGCCGGCGTCAGTATGCGCCCACTGCTATCCGTGGTTGCCGAGCGGCCGGGACGGAGGTCGCGCGTCAGGACGAGCAGATCCCCTTGGCAGAGGGAGATGGCGTTTTCCTTCGGTGGCAAGTCGCCGACAGAGGTTTCGCGGCTGTTTCCCCAAGCTACTCCGCGTTCGTGGAGCAGAACGGTACCGGGGACGAGGGACGTCGTTTGGGACGCTTCCACCCAGCACCCTCCGTCGGCGACGTCAACGACCGTGAAGACGCGCCGGGCATCGCGCGCGTCGGTGAGTTTCACGCATTTCCCCGTGCGAAGCCGGGCCAGCCAGCTCGCGGACACCAATAGGCAAGCATCGGCCGGCGATGGAGGCGGGTGGGGAGCCTCCTCGGCTGTCAACCAGATCCGATCGGGGGCGATGACTCGCCCAAAGGCATCACGGCGGGGGCACGCCCGGACCACGGCTGGCCCAGGCTCGATAGGTCCGGTACGCAGTTTTGGCCCGGCAAGGTCCATCACGACTCGGCAGGATCGTCCCAACGACTGTTCGGCCCGGCGCAGTTGTCCGATCATCCGCTCCCAAGTCGCGGCATCGTCGTGGGCGCAGTTGATGCACATGCAGTCCATGCCCTGTTCCAGCAGGTCGTGAACGAGCTTCTTTCGCTTCGGTCGGCATGGTAACCATGATGCGGACCCCACGCCCAGGCTTGGCAGGTCCCAGCAAGGCATCGGTATGTCCGGCCAGTAGCCGTTGCCCGCTGTCGAAATCGACACCCGTCTCTATCGGCGACGGCCCATTCTGCCCCGCCAAACGATGCAGGGCTTCCAGAACCGCGTCCATCGTGGTCAGGACGTGGGACTCCGCCCGTCCCAGCGAAGAAAGTCCCAAGACGGCCAAGCGGCGTTCCAGCGGGCGAAGATCGCGGCGACGAAGGGCCAAGTAATGCAGGAGATTCCGGGCACTGTCTCGGTAGTTAGGATGCACCTCATCGAGCCACTCGCGTGGCAGCAGGGCCGAGTCGGCCACCATGTCAGCCCGGATGGCCGTAAGTTCTCCAAGGAGGTCCTCGACGTCCGGGCGTTGAAGAACGCAGCTATCCAGATGATTCGTAGGCATCGGCACCCCCTCCACCCTTTCGAGGTAGATTATCCTGCGTGCGCCTTTTCCATGTATAGATCAGCGATTTGGGTATGAGTGTCTTTTGTCTTATCCGACGGGCAAAGTGCAACCTTGCGGAACCTCGACTGTTCTTCTCTTTCTCATCAGTATAGGTCTGCTCTTCAATAATCACAACCCCTTGACCGACTCTATCGGCAAACAGACGGTTTGGCAAGACACCCCAGTTCGATAGAGCCAAACGCTTCCGTGGAGAGAAATCGCGTCACCCGATCATGACCGATCTCCTCATTTAAAAGCCGGAATAACCGGTCGCGCTCGTCTGGGAAAACGAACGGATTGGACAATCCGTGTATAAAGGACTCTAACCTTGACAAATTCAGTAGAAATTCCTATTTTTCATTTGCACAGAAAATTAGACAGAAACAGGCGGTCACAGCCTCGAAGGGATACAGGATAACAGCCACCCTGGGGTGTTAAGTTGGGGTCGTTGTGATAGCCATACCGTGTGATAACGTTAGGTGGACATTCAGCGGGATAATCAGTCGTTTAGAATCGTTAGGTAAGAACTGTTTTCCATCATTCAGTATACACAGTATTGGACCGCCTCATGAAGGATCACGCTGGAACCAAGAGCTTTCGCCTAGCGCGGATGTGCCCGCTGATCAGAACGCTCACCCTGCTGCTACTTGCGCTGCCACTTGCATTCCTCGTTGCTTCGCTCTTCGGGGCAGTGTCGTTGGTCACTGTCGCCCTGATTCTCGTCGCCATTTACACATGGATTTGGCTCAGGTTTCGACCGGGTGAATTCATTGTCCGTGGTGACGTCCTTGAGGTGCGCTGGCCACTCAAGCACCGTACGATTTCTCTTGAAGACATATCGGAAGTGCGAGTTGTCGACCGCGAGCAGTTGAAGACGGAAACTGGCTGGGACGTGCGTGTCGGGGCGGGCGGGCTTTGGGGTGGATTCGGTTGGCTCTGGACAAAGCGCCGGGGAATCTTTCAGATGTATGTCTCGCCACCAATGATTATGTGTGGATAGAGCGTCCCGGCAATCGGCCGTGGCTGATCACTCCAGAACAACCCGAAGAGTTTGCTCGTGCGTTGTCACGTTAGTGTGCGGTGGCAATGAACGCCGGAGCATGTCTGCTCAATGAGGGGCGGCGATCCAACAACGCGTTGCAAGGGGCGACAACATGCCCGGCGGGTGGTCTCGGTCCGTGCGTATCGCATCGGACGGGTGTAGCCCCGGAGAAAACTGAAGTGACCTCTGTCAATGTGGCGAGTGAATCGGCTTCGAACGTGTCACTCGCGCGACTGTACGTCCTGCGAGCCATGTATCTTCTCAACTTGATTCTTCTTGGCAGCGACGTGTGGCCGGGCATCCTCTTCTCCACCAAGACCTGGGACCCGATAGCTGGAGTCGCCATCAGCTTCTGGGCTGCGTTGTCGGCCCTATCGTGCCTCGGTCTACGGTATCCCCTCGCGATGCTGCCCCTGCTCTTTCTTCAGCTCTTCTATAAGATCGTGTGGCTCCTTGCCGTCGCTCGTCCTCTCCACTTCGCGGGATCAGCGGAGGAGATGACGACCGTGTTCGTCGTTGGTCTCGTCTTGGATGCTATCGTCATCCCTTGGCCTTACGTGTGGTCGCTCTTCGTGAGAGCGCGCGGTGAGCGATGGAGATGACCAGTCGTGCCGCGCCGCGCCGAGGTCGCTGGGGTCTCAGCATGCAAAGGGGCGGCCTAACCTAGGCCCTGAGGTGGACGCGTGCAAGCCGCGCAGCTTATCGGCAAGGCGTTGACAGCCCGACAATCGACCGAAACTGATTTGGGCCTGTTTGGAGCAGGGGCCCCATGGACGCGCAGGAGCGAATTCTCGTCAATTTCGACTTTCGGTCGGACACAAGCGGATATCCGAAGAGGGATCCAGATGCGTGCAGTCGGACGTTGCGGCCATACCACAAGTACTTATGGAGCAAGCCACTGCCCAATGGTGTCGTTTTCGACCTTGATGACACGACTCGACACTACCTCCACCACAAGTCGGAAGCCTTGGGTGAATTTTTCTTAGCCAGCTCCGCTGTCATCCCCTCTCCCCCTTGCCATACCCCCGAAACCGACCTATGCTTTTTGTGTCCGCCTCTCGACGACGGACCTTCTCGCCGTTCGGAATCTTCGCTTGGACGGGGGATGTAAGCCGGCATACGATCAGCCCGTGCCACGCATGACACGGACTGAAAAAGCCGGAGCGGTAGTCAGCCTGTAGCTGGAACCCTCGTAGACGCCTCGTTTGACCCACCGCCTCCTGGTTGCCGCCCCGACAACACAAAAGGAGGCTGTCATGTTTTCCCGACTGATTTGCCTCATCCTGCTGGGACTATTGCTCGGCACGGCCGAGCCGGCGCGGTCCGAGCAAACCCGCCCGGCAACGCCCCCGCAAAGTCCCGTGCTGCCTATCCTCACCCCGCACCTTCATTTCGGCGACGTTGGCATAGGCGCATCAGGCGCGCTAAACGTCATCATCGCCAACTTTGGCGACCAACCTCTCCAAGGCTCGATAGCCGTAACTGGCCCCGATTTCACCGCGTTTACCCTGCCCTACGGCAACAGCGGCACCATCGATCCGGGCGACTCCGTGTGGATCCAAGTCGTTTTCAGCCCTCAGCAACCCGGCCTCCAAACAGCGACGCTGGAACTTACGGGTAATATCGACGGGGGACCGTTTTTATCCCGCTCACCGGATACGGCATACAGCAATTTCCCCACCTGTTTAGCGGACCGCCCTTTGCACTGGACTTCTCGGCGGTCGGCGGTCTTTCCGGCCCTGCCGATATCTCGGTAGACCCTTGAAAAGAGACACGGAAGATCTGGGTGGCCGACACAGGCAACAACCGGATCGTGGTGTGGACCGACAACAACAACGGAGGCGTCGCCAGCGTCGTCGATCTAAACCCACTCACGCTCAACACGCCCAGGGGCATCGCCCTTGTCGCCAACGGTGATCTTTTTATCTCGGATACAGGCAACGACCGTCTGATTCGAGCGTCCGAAACCGGTGTAAACGTCGTGGACCTGTCGGCGATCGGTGGTCTGGCAGACCCATGGCATATCATCGAAGGAGAGAGCAGTGGCGTCTATATCGCCGATAGAGGCAACGACCGGATCGTATATTGGCGCAACGGCAACGCTCAAGTACTCTCGATCACCGGTCTGACACCCCCGCTTGACGGTCCTACGGGCGTGACAGGCGATGACAACACGGGGTATGTGATCGAACTCAACGGACGGGTCCTCCGTTTTGTGGGGAACAGCAATACGCCGACCGTCGTAGACCCCGGTCTCGACCCATCGGCAACCGGTTTTACGGACATCGCCATGGAACGCCATACCCATTCCGCTTTTGTCACGGATAACACGTTCTCCAGATTGCTGTTGTTTCCCAACGGGCTGGGACCTGCCCTTCTCGTAGACCTGTTCCGCAATCTAAACCCCGTCGGTCTGCTACACCCCCATGGGCTCGACGTGACGAACAAGGGCGATGTGTTGATCGCAGATACCGGTCATGACCGAATTCTGGTTATTCCCGGTACCCATGAAGGAGGCGGGTCGACGATCTTCGCCGAACCGACGCCGTTGTTTTTCGGTCAGACGCCCGTCGGTACTTCGATCGACATGACCCTCATGATCCGCAACCCAAGCGACAGGACGGTAAATGTATCGGGTACAGGCATCGAAAATAGCGATGGGAGTTTCTCGACCGAACCCGGATCTTTTACCATCGATCCGAACGGATACAAACCCTTGCGGGTGACCTTCTCGCCTCAGACGCCCGGCGAAAAGTTTGCAACGCTCGTTATCTGGCACGACACCGGCGAACCGCTGAGGGTTCCGCTTAACGGGTTTGGGACGGGAAATTTTTCCTTCGCCATGCTCAAGTTTGTCGCCGGATACGCCGAAGCCTCTCCGGCGGGTTTTACCGCACCCAACTTTGGCGCACCGGGGCAGACGGTAAACCTCCGTTTTTCGTTGTTCAACCCCACTGGACGTTCGGTCGGCGGTCTTCAGTTTACCTTCCAGCATGAAAATCCTTTGGACAAAGACCTGCTGGAACTCCTGGAAATCGCCCCGTCGGACACCCTGACAACCAAGGGATTTACGGTATATTCCAACAGTGCCCTAAAAGTCGTCGATGCGTATGGCGACAGCGTACCGGCGGCGCGGATCGTCGTCGTTCCTCAGTTGCTCAACGGTCTCCACGGTGGAATATTGCCGCCCGGCAACATCCATCTCGGCAACGTGATGTTCCGGATCGTCGGTGGTCAGGAAGGCCCCCCGGATCTTTCGCTTCTCGGCCGGACCATCCGACTAAAGCTCGTACGAGATCTGGTGATCAGCGATGAAAACGGATACGCGATTCCGTCGCAAACCAACGACCGCGACGCCGCCGTTCATGTCGGCATTCGCGGTGATGTGTCGCTCGACGGCAATATCGACATCCGGGACGCGGTGCTTGAAGTCCGCATCATCCTCGGATATCCTGTACCGGGCGGCGGCGACTATCAGTATCATCAGCCGATTTCGACGGCCTTTATCATCGCGGATATGAAACCCGATGGCAAGATCGACGTCCTGGACATCATTGCCCAGATCAACCACATCCTCGGTCTCGATCCGCCACTCCCCAACTTCAGACGCCTGGCAGAGACGCCAACGCAAACCGCGAAGATAGGGCTCGGACCTCCGGTGGAAAGACCCGATGGAAAGACCGTCGTTCTAGTACTACTCGATACGGGTGTCCCGCTGGCAGGGGCCGAATTTACGCTGACCTTCGACCCGTCGTCCCTGACGGTCGGAGCGCCCGAAGTTGCGGCGCAGGGACCTATGCTGGATTACCGGATCGCCGGAGGGTTGCTTAAAATCGTTCTCTATACCCTGAAACCCGAAGGCGGACTTACCTCCGGCACGGTGATGTGGATTCCCGTAAAACCGCGTGACGGGCGTGCGGAGTCTGAGCTGATTTTGGCCGAAGCGAGGCTCGGAACGCGGAACGCAGAGCCGGTAGAAGCCTTCATCGTTGCGCATAGCCAGTCGGTGGATCGGCGACCCGCAACGCCCGGCGTCTAAGCGCTGTTTGATGCGCGCCCCAACCCGTTCAACCCGGCTACGACCCTTCGCTACACCTTGCCCGAACAAACGGCGGTACAGCTTACTATCTTCAACTTGCTCGGACAGGAAATTCGAACGCTCGTAAAGGCCGTCCAGCCCCCGGGTTATCATGAGGTAGTCTGGGATGGGTGCGATCGTAATGGCGTTGCGGTCGGAAGCGGCGTGTATCTGTACCGTCTTACGACAAACGGGTTTACGGAAACTCGGCGTATGATGCTTTTGAAATAGGGATGCGCACCCCGGTACGACGCAAAAACGATCGTACCGGGGTGTATCTTCTTACGAAGTCGGGGCGGGCATTTCCTCGTACGGCGGTGACGGAACATCGAAATCTTTGCCAAAACTCATATCCGAATACGCGCCGTCCGGGATGGGATGTTCAGCGGGAAGGCGATAGCGCTCTATCGTGGTCTCGTCGAGTTCCACACCCAGCCCCGGCGCGTCCGAAAGATGGAGCAGCCCGTCGCGGATCAAAAGCGGCTCGACGGTCAACTTGTCGATAAACGGGTTGCCTGTGCGGTCCACCTCTACGCTAAGACCGTTGGAAAGCGACGCCACAACATGCGCGTTAGCGATGAGCGCAACGGCGTTGCTCCACGTGTGGGTTCCCTCCGACGCGCCATATTGCGCCGCCATCTCTCCGATACGTCGGACTTCCGTAATCCCCCCGGCGCGACACACGTCCGGCTGAACCACGTTTATCGCGCCGGCGCGGAGCATCTCTCGAAACCCCTGCACGCCAAAGTCGTTTTCCCCTGCCGCTTTACGCAGTGAGGTGCGTCCGCGGAGCGCGACATAGCTGTCGATGTCTTACGGTTCGAACGGCTCCTCGTACCAGAAGATATCCAGCGCTTCGAGACGTTTGGCCATGCGGACGGACACGTCGAGGGTATAACGCATCGAGGCGTCTACGATGACACCGACGAATGGTCCCACGGCACGGCGGACAGCCTCTACCGCGGATACGTCGTACGCCTCGCTCTTTCCAAGCCGCATCTTGACGCGGCGATACCCCTGATCCGGATACCCGGCAGCCTCTTCGGCAAGCGCATCGAGGTCGTGGCTCCATAGCAGGGCACTGGCATACGCCGGAACCGTGTTGCGTTCCGCACCGAGCAGGGCGTAGATCGGTTTCCCCGATACCTTGCCCCGCAAATCCCAGCAGGCGGTGTCGATGGCGCCAAACGCCGACATAGCCACGCCCTTGCGGCCATACCAACGCGTCGCTCGGTACATTTTGGACCAAAGCGTTTCGACATCTAAGGGATCCGTGCCGACCAGAAACGGCGCAAGATGTTGCGCTACGATCGTGCGCACCAGCAACGGATGGCTATAGGCCGCGCCGATACCGGTCTGCCCGGTGTCGGTAAATACGCGGACAAGCGTAGTGAGCCGTCCTGTAAGACGTCCGCCCGCATAGGCAAACCGCCGGGATTGCGCTTCGGGAATCGGGTACAGCAGGTTGACGACTTCGATATGGTCGATTTTCATGGGGTAGAACGATCCTTATCTGTTTACCACGACCGGGATTTGCAAATCGGGTATTTCGGTATCGCGTGGATAAAACGGTCGTGGCAACCGTTGGTGCTGCAGGACGGCGATCTTGGCCGGTGTGGGGCCGGGCGTATCGACGATAAACGAGGCTTTTGCCACATCCCGGTAGGCAAACTGGTAGTTCATGGGGTTTTTGATCCCGATAAATTTTGCGCCGCGCACGTCCATCCCGGCGTTTCGGTACTGCTCATCCCACCAGTCGTAGGTAGGTTGCGACATGATAAGAACTTCGACACTGCCGATTTCCAAGACGGCGGAAAGCCCCATCGACGCCCATGTGGCGCCGTATGCGCCGCCGGTGTAGTAAAACCGGCCGTCACATACCAACCGCACCGTGCCGGAGACGGGCAGCGGTTTTCCCCATGAAGCGTCAAAACCGTAGCCCAGATCGAACGACACCGTGGCACCCACACCGGCTCTGGCTCATATACGGGCGGCGGTGGGGTCCACCGTCATGGTAAAACAGCGTTCGGTAACGCAGAGGGCAAGGAGTTCGCGCAACAGCGCGACGCTGTCGCCGGGCGCACCGCAGCCTGCGTAGTCCGACGTATCCACTAGCAGTACGGCGCCGTCTGCAGCACGGCCCCGCGTCACGGCCTCGGCGACCGAAACAACCTCCGGTTCGAACTCGAAACGCCGCGCCCAGCACTCTTCGGCAAACGACAGCGCGGTGTGGCGGGCAAGTTCAGGATCGTCGTCCGTAATCACGACCGCGCCCGACCCCATCTCCGGCTGATCGTTGTTGGGATGAATCTGAAAACAGGAGATGGACAGCACCCCCGGCTGTTTTTCCGTCTCGCGGGCGCGGCGAGTCAGATGCGCCATCGGACCGTCGCCAAAGGTCATACCTTTGCATCCGGCGGCGAGCAGGGGGACTTTGGCGAGCGCTATAACCGGTTTTGTTTTTCCGTGGAGCGCGTCAAAAAGAAGCCGTGCTCCGCGTTCTCCGGTGGTATACGTGTCGTCGTGCGGATAGTGGGTAAACGATACCAACCCTGTAGCGTGATGTACCATCCGGGCGGTAACATACGCATGCAGGTCGAGCGTCATCACCACGGGCACGTCCGGTCCGACGATCTCACGTACGCACGCCAAAAGATCGCCTTCCGGGTCGCCTTCGGAGACCGTTACCATCGACCCGTGCATGGCGAGCAGTACGCCGTCTACCCGTCCGGCCTCTCGTAGCGGCGCGAGCAGGGCTTCTTTGAGATAGGTATAACAGACGTCGGACAGCGGTCCGCCGGAGACACACCGCGCCCCGCGACGAGCGGGACTACGGTTGCAGCTTCCTGCGTGCATACCGCCAGCATCCCGGCCACCTCGCAGTCGGTTCCGGTCAGCGCAAACAGCGCGTCGCGCTCATGGACATAGGTGTTGCGAAACAGGTCGAGTTCGGTGCGCGTCAGCACAAACTCGTTGCTCTCCTGAAAGATGGAACCAACAGCGATACGGGGTGAGGTCAAAGAGACGCTCCAAAGAAAGCTCAAAGCGTGAATGGAGTAGTTTGAAAAGATAAATGCCGTTTTTTGAGGATCGAACAGGATACGTCTGCACCTGATCAGCGATAATGTAATGTGCTCGTGCATTGGAAAGCAATTTCATTGCGTAATGAGCAGTATTTTCTCCGCACGCTGGCCCCAACCTTTTCCAACGCAACAATCCGGACAAACAGGGGTTGCCGACGCATGTCGGTCAACGTATGTTTATTTTATCTATAACAACTTAAACGGAAAAAG
>Ga0194132_10001128_pt1 | contig 54312 bp, 54 predicted proteins | sample TA2KigOf80mmetaG_FD_148612 | JGI IMG/M metagenome (GOLD analysis project Ga0194132, IMG submission 148612) | Freshwater microbial communities from Lake Tanganyika, Tanzania - TA2015054 Kigoma Offshore 80m | ecosystem: Environmental > Aquatic > Freshwater > Lake | place: Tanzania: Lake... | reverse complement strand
CTTCTCCCGGCGGCTGGCCCGCCTATACCTTTCCTGTACCGCCGTCACGTACTCTTCCACGCTGCCTCGGGTCATCATGTCTACCTCCCCTTCGGTAACACGCATTTTGAGGCAACGTATCCTCCTTCGGTAACTTTTATTGTGAGTCAATTCGCGTTATTGACGCTGGCGGCATCCTTGCTTAGACTAGCGGTAGCTGGTGGGGTGTTGTGCGCCCCAGGCTGTCCGACCACACTCCCTGACTGGAGAGAGATTTTAGAATGGTGCGTTACACCAAGCAGGAAGCCAAAGAATGGGCCCGCGAGACTCTTAAAGGGCAGTGGACCACCCTGACCACTCCCTTTACCCCGGACAACCAGGTGGATGAGGCAGGACTCCGCAAGAATATCCGCCATGTCCGCCGCCTGGGCACCCGCGGCGCGGGCTGCTGCTGGGGCATGGGCGAGTTCTGGAGCCTGTCCCGGGAAGAGCGTTTCAAAGTGATGGACACTGTGGCCGACGAGGCCCGCGGGCAGTGGCCCGTTGGCGCCCACGTCACCCACACTGCAGCCCCGGAGATGCTGGCCCTGGCCCGCCACGCTGAGGCCGCCGGCTTTGACCTGCTCATCGTTGCGCCGCCCTACATTGCCGCCAAGACCGACGAGCAAGTTATTGAGTGGGTGCGCCTGCTGGCCGACAATACCAGCCTGGCCATCATGTTCTACAACTCTCCCCAGTTCAACATTGTGGTCAGCCCCCAGAACCTTCAGAAGATTTGCCGCATTCCCAATGTGGTGGGCGTCAAAGAGGCCAGCTTCAATCAGCAGCTCTCCATCGAGACCCACTTGCTGGCGGGGAAGGAAGCCATCATCAGCACTCCCGACGAGTGGATTTTCTGGCGGGCCAAGGAGTTGGGCTTCCAGCAGCAGGTGATGTTCGCCAACACCTCGGACTGGCGCTTTGACACGCCCGAGTGCAACCATTACGTCCAGTTTATCGAGAAGGCCACCCAGGGGCGCCTGGACGAAGCCTTTTACGAGCGGCACCTGCGGCGCCTCAACGAGCTTTCCGATGCCTGGTGGACCCGCACCGTGGACAAGTTCAATGGCACCCTGCCGGTGGCAATGGTCAAATACTGGGGCGAGTTGATGGGCCTGGCGGGAGGCCCAGTGCGCGCGCCCCTGCCCAACCTGACTGAGGAAGAAAAAGCCCGGCTCCAGCGGGAGCTGGAACCCCTCAAGCCCCGGCCCCCGGCAGTGGCCGCCGCCCCGGCCAGCGGCCGCACCGCCTGGCTTACCGCCAACAACAACTTCGCCTCTGGTATGTTGCTCATGGTCAGCGTCCAGGACCTGGACGAGGCGCTGGAAGCCGAGCGCGGCGGCGCCGACGTGGTGGACGTGAAGAACTTACAGGAGGCCCTGGTGGGTTCCGGCCACCCTTCCATTGTGCGCCAGGTGCGGGCGCAAATTCCCGCGGACAAGCACGTCAGCGTCACCCTGGGCGTGGTGCCCAACCAGCCCGGCACCGTGGCTATGGCGGTACATGCCGCCGCTATGCTCAACGCCACCTCGGTGAAGGTGGGCTTCTGCGAGACCACCTACGAGCGGGCCGTGGAGATTCTGCGGGAGTCCCGCCGGGCGCTGGAAGGCACCAACACCAAGCTGGTGGGGTCGCTTTTCGCCGACAACCCTCTTTACAAGGGCCTGGATCCCTACTTGATGGTCCGGCTGGCTAAGGAAGGCCAGTGTGACGGATTTTTAATTGACACCCTGACCAAGGACGGCCGCAATCTGTTCGACTTCATCCCGGAGCCGGACTTGAAGGAGATAGTGTTCCAGGGCAAGCAGCTGGGCCTGAGCACCGCCCTTTCCGGCCACTTGAAAATTGATGACCTGGATGAGCTAGCCCGCATCAACCCGGACATCGTAGGTGTGCGAGGCGCGGTGTGCGCCGACGGCGACCGGGGCCGGGCGGTGGCCTGGCAGTCGGTGGCCCGCTTCAAGCATGAGGTAGACCGGCGCAAGAGCGGCGAGGTGCCGGTGCACAACGTGGCCGCGCCGGTGGCCGCCCGCGACAACGGCCACGGTCATAGTAATGGCAATGGCAACGGGCATCACGGCGGCTGGGCCGTGGTGGATGGCCGGGGCAAGAGCTGCGCCGGAGTCATCGCCGCCCTGACCCAACAGGTGGCGGGCGACCCCCACTCCTTTGTGGAGACCATCCTGGGCGATGCCCTGAACATCTACGACGTGATGCTATGGGCCGAGCGGGCCGGGCACAAGCTGCTTACCCAGCGCAAAGAATCCGACGGCAGCCTGCGGGTGTTGATCCAGCCGTAGGACTTGTAGCCAGCCTCCCGCTCGTGGTGAGCCAGTCGAACCATGAGCGGGAAAGCACCGCTCACCCTGAGCTTGTCGAAGGGTGCGCAACGGCACGGTCGCTGCCTTTTGGAATACAGTGCTTAGGACAGTAATCGGGCATGGACAACTGCTGCCAGGACAAGGAGTGTGAGCTGGCGGTGCTGCGGGAGCGCCAGTCTCGAACTCTGTGGCTGGCGATAGGCATCAATGCGGCCATGTTCGGTCTGGAGATAGTTGTCGGGCTGCTGGCCGGTTCCACCGCAGTGCTGGCCGACTCCCTGGATATGCTGGGCGACGCTCTGGTGTATGGGTTCAGCCTATATGTGGTGGGACGCAGCCTGCGCTGGCGGGCCAGCGCCGCGCTGCTCAAGGGCCTCATCATGGGAGGCTTTGGCCTGGTGGTGCTAGCACAGGCGCTTTATCGCCTGTGGTCCGGTGATATTCCCAGCTATCAGCTTATGGGGGTGATGGGCATCCTGGCCCTGGCGGCCAACATGACGTGCCTACTGCTGCTGACCCGCCACCGTCACGATGACCTTAACATGCGCTCGGTGTGGCTGTGCTCCCGCAACGACATCATCGCCAACGTGGGAGTGCTGGTGGCGGCGGCAGGTGTCCTCGCTACCCGTTCCCAGTGGCCCGACCTGGTAGTTGGGCTGTTGATAACCCTGCTCTTCATGCGGTCGGCTGTCCTGGTGGTGCGCCAGGCCCTGGTGGAGCTGGGCAATGCCCCGGCATCCATCGCCGTGCAGCGCCGGACAATTTCATTGCTCCAGTTCTGCCGCGCTGGGACTTGCCCCGCGGGGGCGTGCCGGTGCAGAGGTGTCTGAACTTCAGGCGATGGGAAGTTACCGGGAGAAGAATTATGCCGCGCTTTGAGTACCTGGAACCCCATACCCTGCGCCAGGCTGTGTCCATGCTCCAGCAGCACGGCAGCCATGCCCGCATCGTGGCGGGCAGCACCGACTTCCTGGTGCGCTGGCGCACCGGCGTCTGGAAGCCCCAGTACGTGGTCAACTTGCAGCACGTGCCTGGCCTGGACCGCCTGAGCTACAGCCCCCGCAACGGCCTGCGCCTGGGGGCGCTGGTGCGGGTGCGCGCCCTGGAGACCAGCCCTGTGGTTCGCCAGCGCTATCCGGCCCTGGCCGCGGCGGCCGCGTCCTTCGCCGGGGTGCAGGTGCGCAACCTGGCTACGGTAGGCGGCAACGTCTGCAACGCCTCTCCCGCCGGGGACACTTTGCCATCCCTGCTGGCCTTTGACGCCCAGTGCCGCATCGTGGGGCCGCAGGGTGAACGCTGGCTGCCCCTGGAGCAATTCTTTTTGGGGCCGGGCCGCACCGCCCTCCAGCCTGCGGAAATCCTCGCCGAGCTGCGCCTGCCGCCGCCTTTGCCCAACACTGGCTCCCTTTACATAAAGCACAGCCCCCGGGGGGCTATGGACATCTCCTACGTAGGCGTAGCCTCGGTGGTGTCCCTGCAAGACCGGGGCCGGGTGTGCCGCGATGCAAAGATTGCCCTGGGGGCAGTGGCACCCACGCCCATCCGCGCTGCCAGCGCCGAGGCCATGTTGCGAGGCCAGACTATCACGCCAGAATTGCTGAAGCGGGTGGCTGCGGAGGCCCAGCGCCTGGCCCGGCCCATTGACGACGTGCGGGCCACCGGCGCATACCGCAAGGACATTGTGGCGGTGTTAACCCAGCGCACCCTGGAGCGGGCGATTGAAATGGCCCGCGGGGCCGAGATGCCCTTTGAAGTCCAGCGCCGCCTGGCGGTGCAGGCAGCGTTCTAGCGTCAGAGACATTTTCACCGCGGAGCGCGCTGAGAGCGCAGAGTAAAAGAACTTGATATCTTAGCCTTCTCTGCGGTCTCGACGGTAAATTGATTCACGCAGGGAGTTGAACCCATGAAGAAGCCCCTCCAGATAACCGTCAACGGCGAGATCAGGCAGTTCTTTGCCGAGCCGTACTGCTCCCTGCTGGACGCCCTGCGGGATGAGCTGCTGCTCACCGGCACCAAAAAGGGCTGTGACGAGGGCGACTGCGGCGCCTGCACGGTGCTGCTCAACGGCCAGGCTGTCACCTCCTGCCTGGTGCTGGCCCACAGCGCCCACGATTCCCAGGTGACCACCGTGGAGGGCCTGGCCGACCACCAGAAGCTGCACCCCGTGCAGCAGGCCTTTGTGGACCACGGCGGCCTCCAGTGCGGCTTCTGCACCCCCGGCCTCATCATGTCCGCGGTGGGGCTGCTGCAAGAGAACCCCAATCCCACGGAAGAGGAAGTGCGCTTCGCCATTGGCGGCAACCTGTGCCGCTGCACTGGCTACAACAAGGTGGTGGAGGCTATCCTGGCCGCCGCGCAGGCAATGCAGAATAAGTTGAAGGCGTAACCGGCTAATGACCCAGGACTCCGCATCAGTTGGGACTGGCGCATACTCCGCCGCAAAGAGACGCCGGTTTTCGGCGGTGCTCATGCTGGCAGGCGGCATCGGGTTGGCTGTGGTGGCTGCGGGGATATTCGTTTGGGCCAACGGCTACGTCAGTGCCTGCCGAAGCGCCGCGGGCCAGGCGGTGCAGTTGAGCAGTCAGGGGCTTCGTGGAGCCTGCGCCTCCATGAACCTGGTCTGGTACGGAGCATTGCTGGGTCTGGCCGCCAGCGCGGTGGTAGTCTTGGCTGGTCTTTTGGCCTGGAGACGCGGCAGACAACAGCTCGTTCATCGGCATTCCTGAATCTGATTGATCCTGCGGGGAGAGGTAACTATGCCTGAATATACCGTCTTGGAACATAGCCACCCCCGGGTGGATGCCTGGGAAAAGGTCACCGGCCAGGCGACGTATGCCGCTGACTTGCATTTGCCTGGCATGTTGGCGTGCAAGCTGCTGACCAGTCCCCGCAGCCACGCCCGCATCGTTAGCATTGATACGTCCAGGGCGGAGAAACTGCCGGGAGTGCGCGCCGTCATCACGGGCAAAGACTTCCCCAACACCCACTTCGGCTCCGGCGGCCTTAAAGACCGGTACATCATGGCCCGCGATGAGGTTTACTACATTGGCGAGCCGGTGGCCGCGGTGGCTGCTGATGATGAAATGACCGCCCAGGAAGCCCTGGAGCTAATCCGGGTGGAGTACCAGGACTTGCCCGCAGTGGTCAGCCCCCTGGATGCCCTCAAATCCGGGGCCACGGTGGTGCACTCAGACCTGCCCAAGTTCGAGGGGTACGGTTTCGCCGCGGGCGGCCCCAACGTCTGCACCCTGCTGGATGCTGACCGGGGCGACGTGGAGCAGGCCTTCCACGAGGCCGACCACATCTTTGAGGACACTTTCCGCTCCCAGGGCATCAACCAGGGCTTTCTGGAACCCATGGCCTGCGCCGCCCGCGTGGAACCCAACGGGCGGCTGACGGTGTGGGCCTCCACCCAGGGGCCGTACCAGGTGCGGGCGCAACTGGCGGGTGTGCTGGGAATGACCATCTCCAATGTGAAAGTAATCCCAATGGAATTGGGCGGCGGGTTCGGCGCAAAGCTGCGCCTGGCCTTTGAGGCCTTTCCGGCGCTGCTGGCCATCAAGTCCGGCCACCCGGTGAAGCTGGTCAACACCCGCGAGGAAGCCTTCACCATGAACGGCCCGCGCCTGCCCACCCACATTCACCTCAAGACCGCCGTTAAGGACGGGCGCATCACAGCCAGGGAGGCCCACAGCGTGTTTGACGTGGGCGCTTACCTGGGGGCCGGCCCCAACTCTGGGGTGGGCCACGCCCTGGGGGCCTACCACATTCCCAACTTCAAGCTGCGCTCCTACGGCGTTTACACCAACAAGCTGTATGTGGGTTCCTATCGGGCTTCAGGGGTGGCCGACATGACCTTTGCCGTGGAGTCCCACATGGACATCATCGCCCACAAGCTGGGCGTGGACCCCCTGGACTTCCGCACCATCAACGCCGTGAAAGAAGGCGACCAGGCGGTGGGCGGCGCCAGGACGCCCCGCAACGGTCTGCAAGAGACCATTCAGGCGGTGAAAGAGCGGCTGGGCCTGCCCAAGAAACTCACCTCCGACAACCCTAACGAGGCCCGAGGCGTGGGCGTCGCCCTGTGCGAATGGCGCAGCGGCAGCGGGCCATCCACTGCATCCATCAGCGTCAACGAGGACGGCACTGTGAGCCTGCTCACCGGCTCGGTGGATATCTCAGGGTCGGACACCTCCCTGGCCCAGATTGCCGCCGAAGCCCTGGGGGTGAAGATGGAGCAGGTAATTGTGGCCGAACGGGACACCGACCTGGCCCCCTTCACCGGCCCCAGCGGCGGCAGCCGTATTATTTACAGCCAGGGCAAGGCGGTGCAGATGGCGGCGGAGGACACCCGCAAGAAACTTATTGCCTTGGCCGCGGAGCGCCTTAAGCTATCCCCGGAGGCACTGTCCTGCGCGGGCGGCCGGGTGTACGTGCAGGATAACCCGCCCCAGGGGTTCACCCTGGGCCAGTTAGCCCGCCAGAGCCTCACCTCCAAGGGCGGCCCCATTATCGGCACCGCCGCCCTGTCCAGTATGCCCTACACGCCAGTGTTCTGCACCCACGCCGCCGAGGTGGTGGTGGACAAGGGCACTGGCCAGGTGCGGGTGACCCGCTACTTGCAGGCCCAGGACGTGGGCGTGGCTATCAACCCCATGTCGGTGGAGGGGCAGTTGGAAGGCGGCGTAGTCCAGGGCATTGGCCGCGCCCTGACCGAGGAGATTCAGTGGGACCCCAACACCGGCAAGGTGCGCAACCCCTCCCTGGCAACCTACTTGATGCCCCTGGCGGTGGATATGCCCCAGGTGGAGAATATCCTCATCCGGGTGCCCTCGCCCGATGGCCCCTTTGGCGCGCGGGCGGTGGCCGAGCCGCCGGGGTTTGGCCCGCCCGCCGCCATTGCCAACGCCATTTACGACGCAGTGGGCGTGCGCATCAAGGACCTGCCTCTGTCCCCGGAGCGGGTGCTGGCTGCCCTGCAGGGCAAGGACACAGAGATTAAGATGGACGTAGAGGCGCTGCGGCGGGCAGAGGCGGGGAGAGGATAACTAATCTGGTTATGCTAGACCGTATCAAAATTGATCCCGCCGTATGCAACGGCAAGCCCACGGTCCGGGGCCTGCGGATCACGGTGGAGTTTGTGCTGAAGCTGCTGGGCGATGGCTATACTGCCGACGATATTGTCCGCGAGTATCCTGAGTTGGAGAAAGAGGACGTGTATCAGGCGGCCAGGTACGGCGCCTGGCTGGCCAGCGAGAAGACCTTCAGTGTGGCATGAGGTTGCTGGCCGACATCCACATCTCGCCGCGAACCGTCCGGTTTCTTCGCTCCGTGGGTCACGACGTGGTCCGTGTGGATGAGGTCCCTTCCGCCTGCTCTTAGGCTAGGACTCAATTACATTGAATTTGAGGTCCACTTGAAAGCTGGCCAATTTGCAGTTGCGCATTCCCCTGACTGCAGCCAGCAGTTCAGGACTTGGACTGCCTGAAATGATGAGTCCACTGACTCCCTTGCCTTCCGCTAAATTGTCTCGGACCCAGCCCATATAGCTAGCGATTTGACCGACGACGGCTCTATCAGTGTTCTGCGTCTTCTTCAGTTCAACTACCAGAAAATCTCCATTTCCAATGTCTCGATATAGTAAGTCAATTCTCCCTACCCCACGTGTGTCGTATTCTTTCTGAACGAGTTCGTAAACTGCATAATCTGGGCCGAGCACCTTCAAATCGCAGCGGGCTGCAAGGTAGTCCCTCAATTCCTTCTCTGCCAACACAGGTGTGTCGATAACTTCTTGGCTTTTATTCCATTCTAGAATTGCATTGTAGTCTTCCCACGAAGTTTGGCAAATGTTGAATCCCAAATTTCCGCACCGTCCCATTTTCTTGGACAATTTCCCGTCCAATACCATCTTCTTTACCTCAGCCAAGCCGAGCCGCCGTCTCAAAGTCATATGTGGCCTCAGCAGTAAGATGTGGGGATGCCTTCTGAGGTTTTGGGTGACCACGTTCAAGTCCGCGTTTCTAAGCTTTCCGGTCAAACTATCGCTCAACGCGCCTGACTTTAGGGCTGATGAAATTTTGCGTGGTTCTATCTTTCGTAGCTCCGTGACCTCGTAGAGATGTTTGATGGCGTTTCGATTCCATACGACATTCCCAGTCCAATAATGTACGACATAGTCACCAGGCCTGACTTTCCCGAAATCGTTATCTCTAGGCTTGATGTCCCAAGCCTCATTTCTATAGTAGTGATGCTCTGCAACTTCGTCAGCATAGGTTCTGTCAGTGAAGGTTTCAGTAAAGTGCTTCGCAGGCCTCTTGCCGCTACTTTGCACTAAGAATATCCTGAGGAGTCCTCCCTTATTAGAATACCGTGCCATTGCAACCTCCCTTGCTTATGACGCCAGTTGGGATAATTTCAAGGATAATGTGGATTTGTGCTCCCTAATTTCCCCATTCTCTAGCTCAACCTGAACGTGGACCCGCTGGCCTCTTTCCACACCTCGATGCGGTCCGGAAACTCGTCCTTCAGGTCCTCCAGGTGGGTGATGACCACAATCTTGTCAAAGTCGTCCTTGATGGCGTTTATCATGTCCACGATGCGTTCCCGGCCCGCGGCATCCTGGGTGCCAAACCCCTCGTCAATGAACAGGGTGGCCAGGGGCGCGCCCATGCGCCGGGCCAGCACCTGGGACAGGGCGATGCGCAGTGCCAAATTTACCCGAAAAGCCTCGCCGCCGCTGAACATCTCATAGGCTCTGGGGCCCAGCTCGTCGCTGACCTTGATTTCCAGAGTCTCAATGGGGTCTTCCCGGCCCGCCCGGCCAGAGGAGCGGCGCTCCCGCTGGGTCTCTAGCTGCAAGCTCATGCGGTTGTCGGTCATGCGGCCCAGCAGCAGGTTGGTCTCTTCTTCCAGCTGGGGCACCACGGTCTCGATGAGCATGGCTTGCACGCCCTGGCGGCCAAAGGCGGTGGCCAGTTCCTGGTAGACCGCCTGGTCGTCCTCCAGGGCTTGCTTCCGGGCTTTGGCCTCCGCCATTTCCTGGCGGAGCTGGTCCAGACGTTCCAGGTCCCGCTTAAGCACCCCCTGGCGGGTCAGAGCAGCCTGCTGGCTTTCTTGGGTTGCCTTGAGGGCTGTTTCGGCCTGGCGCAGCCTTGCTTCCCACTGGGGCAGTTCCTTCAGGGCCGACTCCCCCTGGCTGAACCGGGTTTCCTGGGCCGACAACTCCTCCTGGCGGCGGGCCAGCATATCCTGGGTGCGGGCCAGGGTCTCCTGCTCCTGGGGCAGCGCGGCCTGGGCCTGCTCCAGCCGCCGAAGCTGGTCTTCAAAGGGCTGCAACTTTTGCATCTGAAGGTAGCTTAGCTGCCGGGACTCTTCGGAGTATCCCAGGGCGTTTATTTGGCGGTCCAGGCCGGCTCGCTGTTGGATTTCCGGGGCGGCAAACTCTCCGGACTCCAGCATGGCCTGGGCCTGCGCCAGCTTTTCTTGGACTGGAGCCAGTTCTTCCTGGGCAAGGCGGGCTTCCTCCAGTTGCCGCTCCAGGGTAGAGACGCGACGCTGGGAATCACGGCGGTTTTGCGCCGTGACTTGCTCCTGCTGGGTTAGCGCCGCGTACAACCGCTTCTTTTCCTCGTCCAGGTTTTTAAGGCTGCTTTGATTTTCCCGGTACATCCGCCGCTTATCTTCAATGTCCCGTTGGTAGGCTTCCGCCAATCGGTGGCAGCCGTCGGCTCCCAAGGTTGTCTGGCACAGGGGGCACACCGCTCCCTGATGGGCTGTCCCTTCCAGCAGCTTTAGCTTGGCCGCCAGTTCTTGTCCTTCCATTTTGTAGCGTTCGGCGTCAGACGAGGCTTTCTCGATGCTGGAGGCCAGTTTTTGCTGCAACTCCCGCCGGGCAGCAAGGTCCTGCTCCTGAGAGTCCAGGTCTGCTGCCTGACGGCGGGCAGTCTCCAACTGCTCCGTCAAGCCCGCTGCGCCTTGGGCCTGGGAACTCAAATCCCTGGCCCGTTTTCCAAGCTGGCGTTCGCTCTCTTCCAGCCGGATGCGCCGTTCCCCAATGACCCGCTCCAGCCCGTCCCGCTGGCCGCGCAGGGCCTCAAATTGGGAACGGGACTGCTCCAGCGCCTGAAATTGCCGCCGGACGTCGTGCAACTGTGCCGCACCCTGCTGAATAGCATCAGCCTGGAGGATGATTTTCTGATACCCATCAATGCGCTGGCTGGTGATGGCGCGACTGGCACGCAAGTCCTCCAGGTCATGGCGGGTTGCTTGCAGGCGCTTCTGAATGGCGGTCTGTTCATCCCGCCGGCGGCGCAGCTCCTCCACCCTGGCGCGGGCCAGTTCAGCTTCATCAGCTTGGGACTGGCCTTGCTTCTCCAGGGCTTCCAGGCGCAGTCCCACGCCCAGGAGTTCTTGGGAAGGGTCGCCCAGTTCAGCCAGCCGTTGCTCCATGTTCTCCACCGAGCCACGTACCGTCGCTGCGCTCTCCCGGCACTCTCCCAGGCGCGACCGGGCCTGCTCTTGGAGCTGGTCGTAAGCCGACAGTCCCAGCACCTTGCCCAGTACTTCCTTGCGTCCAGTTGCGGTCTTGTTGGTGAACTCGTCGGCCCGGCCCTGGACCAGAAAGGCTGAGTTGATGAAGGTGTCGTAGTCCAGGCCCAGCAGCTGCTCAATCTTGGCTCGGGTCTCCTGCACCGTGTTGGCGGTGATGGATTGCCATTCCGGCCCGCCAGGGCCAGATGTTCCTATTTGCAATTGCAGGTCGGTAACACCCTGGCGACGCCGCCCGCCGCCGCGCAAGTGGCTGCGAATGGCCCGGTAAAGGGTATCCCTTGCCAGAAACTCCAGCTCCACCCGCATCTCGTCGGCACCATAAGAGACCAGTTCGTCGTGGGTCTTGCCTCTGGCCTTGCCCCAAAGGCACCAGGTGATGGAGTCCAGCAAGGCCGACTTGCCGTGGCCGTTGGCCCCCGAAAGGCACACCACATGCAGCCCGGTGAAGTCCAGGGCGGGCACATTCTCCCGGTAGCACAGGAAGTTGCGGAGGGTGAGTCGGACGGGGTTCATCTTGAGGCTGCACCGCCGGATGAAGTCTTGAAGCGTGTTAAGAAGGTCATTGCGAGGGGCAAAGCCCCGAGGCAATTCTAGCACACCAGAGGCAGGCATCGAGACCTGGCCTCTCCAAAGCAGTGGATCAGTTTGCTTAAGGACTCAACTCGTCACACCGCGAAAGCCGGTGTCCAGATACAGAATAGATACAGTTCTCTACTGGATTCCGGCTTCCGCCGGAATGACGAAAGGTTAATTGATACACTACCCTCTCCAAAGGGGGTGTGGACAGGCAAAGGGATGGGGGCATCCATGCGACTGGATAGTCTGCTGCCGCCGCTGGGCCTCAAGACACCGCTGACTAAAGGAGCTTGACTGTCGGTTATTTACGGGGAACTATGCGGGCCCTTGCCTATCTGCCGATGGTTGGTTAAAGTCTTGGAACTGCTTCTGTAAAAGAATGGAGATGCTGGAACTTTACTTGGAGCGGCAGGTACTGGCGGTGTCATCCCTGGTCCTTCTGGCATGCCTGGCCTGCGGGCCAGCAAATATGCCGACATCTGTAGGTGCGCCCGGTGCAGCAACACTAACTGCCATGCCAACTCTGGAGATAATATTGCCTGCCCCGATCACGCCTGCGGCCATACCCAGTAAGAGACCGCCTCCCGTGCCAACAGTGACGCCGCCAGTGGCCGCCCGCGGCGGAAATGTTTCTTTGTCCACGGCTTTCCCAACAACTGGCCCGGAATCAACGCCGGCTGCACTGGCAGTTACGCTGGAGCCTACCCCGGTGGCAGAGGAATTGGCGGCAGAGATGCCAACTCCGACTACAGTGCCTGATCCCGAATCTCAGTTGACTCAAGACCCCATGCGCCCGCAGGAAGCCGCAGTGGAAGCTACATTGCCTGTTCCCTCGACTCCCACCCTTGCCCCAAGCCCTACGCCAGCGCCGGAACCCACGGCAACACCACTACCCCAGCCCACGTCCACGCCAACGCCGCCACCCACATCCACGGCGACCCCCGCACCTTCTCCTGTACCCACTCCAAATCCAGCCCCAACTGCACCCGTTCTAACCCAGGTGCCAATGGCGACTCCAGCTGGCAACTCAGGGGCGCCGGTACAGATTCAGTGTATTTTTTCGACGGAGCGGTGATGGGCAGTGAGGCCGATGAATACGTGCAAATTGCCAACTCCGGCGCGCAGGAAGTGGACCTGGCGGGGTGGCGGCTCACCGATGTGGCGGATGGCTCCCCATCCTTCCTTTTCCCACCGTATGTGCTGAAACCTGGTGCGGTGGTCAGGGTGTATACCGATGAGAAACATGTTGAATGGGGCGGTTTCTCCTTTGGGCGGCGCAGTTCCATTTGGAATAACACCCAGCCTGATACCGCGGCGCTGTTCAATTCCCAGGGCCAGGAGGTCTCCCGCAAGAGTTACCCGCCGGGGTGCTGAGGGCGCTTCTGTCCTCTGGCATTGCGCTGACGCCAGGTTTGCCCTTGACTGGCTTTGACAGCCCCCGTACAATCGCTTCAAATCGCCATTGGCTGGCCGGTCAACGGTTGCAGCCCCAGGGAACCTTACAGATAACTATGATGAGACGACCCGTTGCCCAAAAAATGCTGGATCTCAGGGTAGCCAAGGTGCCCTTTTTGCACTGCGAGCCCTTTTATTTTGATATGGAACGCCGGGGAATTGCCGTGGTGGAGATGACTCCGGCAGAGCTGGGACCGGCCATCCAGTCCGGCGAAATTCATGCCGGCCCCTTGCCTCTGGTAGACTGCTTCCGCATGACTGATTCTTGCCAGCCCGTGGCGGGCTTCTGCGCCGCCAGTGTGGACCAGGGCGGCGTGGCCCTGCTCTACGCCAGCAAGCCCATTAGTGAATTGGGCGGCGCCCGTATTGCCGTCTCTCCAGGCACGGTCACGTCTCAGAAGTTGCTGGAGATCTTGCTGGTCCAAAAATATGGAGTAAAGCCTGGCCCGTTGGTGGGCCTGCGGGAGCAATTTGACGCGTGCCTGCTGGTGGGCAACGACGCCTTGCGCCGCCGCCGCAGCGTGCGGGGCTACCCCCACCGCTACGATTTGGGCGGCGAGTGGCGGGCCTGGACCGGCCTGCCCTTCGTGTATGCCCGGTGGATGGCTCGCAAGGACGTGGATTCCCAGTCGCTGGCCATCTTGCAGGACACGCTGTATGTTGGTCTGGAGGACGGCGTGGACGCCCTCTACCACATGGCTGAGCCCAGGGACGACCTGCTCATGCTGCCCAAAGACGTGGTGGAGCACATTATCGGCATCCGGTACTTCATTGGCGTGTCCGAGCAGCGGGCCATTGACCGGTTCAAGGAATGCCTGGACAAGCTGGGCAACTCCTGACCCCTGGTGTCTCCTTCGGCGCAGGCGGGTAGTTTCATGGCCACGGTAACTGGACGTTGTTTTGAAGCCACCGGCCGTCCGTGCATTATCTGCGATTTTTCCCCGCCAACCTCTGGCGACAGTGCCGTGCTGTCGCAGGCCAGCCTGGGCGCCGATTTCATCTCCGTAGCGTACAACCCTGGGCGCTCGGTGCGGGCCAACTCCGCCATGCTGGCGGCTGCCATCAAGTCCCAGACCGGACAGGATGCAGTATTTACCCTGGCCACCCGGGACATGAACAAACTGGCGCTGCAATCGCTGTTGCTAGGCGCACAGCTTATGGGCCTGGAAAACGTGGCGGTGGTGGGGGGAGACCCCTTCCCTGAGGCTGACCTGGCAAGGGTCAAGCCCGTTAACGACTACTCTCCCGCCGCGCTGCTGGCGGGTATAGCCGCCATGAACCGGGGCGTGGACTTTCGGGGCCGTCAGTTGGCGTCGCCCACCAGCTTTTGCCTTGGCGCAACCCTGGACCTGGGCCGGGACATGGCCAAGGAGGCCAGGCTAGCCCACCGCAAAGTCCGGGCGGGGACACAGTTCTTTCTTACCCAGCCTATCTTTGACCCGGCAGAGGCCAAGGCCTTTCAACAGCTATATGTGTCGGCGGCTGGGGAAAGGCTGAATGTGCCCGTGTTCTATGGACTGCAGGTGCTGGAAGTCGGAGGAGTGGTGTTCAGCAATGTACCTGAACCAGTGCAACAGGAACTGGCGGCGGGCCGCTCCGGAGTAGAACTGGCACTGGAGCTTTCGGCGCGCTTCCGGCAAGCAGGGTTACATAATATTTACTTAATTCCGCCCATCCGGCGCGGTGGCGCCAGGGACTACGGGGCGGCCCGGCAGGTATTGGCGGGGATTCGGTCCAAATGAAAAGGGCGAGGTTGCAACCCCGCCCTTGGGATAATTTTCTGCCAGATAGGGAGACCTTGCTCCTAAGAATGTGTCTAAAAAGTGCTGTGCACTACCAGCGCTCATCCTTCGACAAGCTCAGGATGAGCGTCCTTCGGCTGAAGGACCGCTCGTGGTGAGCCTGTCGAACCACGAGCACCTAGCCTTTTTAGACACCCTCTAAGGACTCCAGGGAGCGGGAGCCACCACATTCAGGTCAGTGGCTACGTCCACTACCGCCGGCCTGCCGCTGGCCAGGGCTTGCTCCAGAGCGCTCTGAATATCGCTGGGGCGATCTACGCGGATTCCGAAGCAGCCCATGGACTCCGCCACCTTGGCCAGGTTCACGTCGCTGAACTGGTATAGTTCTTCAGGGTGGCCGCCGGTAATGCCCTGGTAGGCCCGGTCATCGCCCCGCTTGTCCTGGCTCAGGGCGTGGTTATCGTTGACCACAATCACCGCATTGATGCCGTGGCGCGCCGCCGTCTCCAGCTCGCCGATGTGGTACCAGAAACCGCCGTCCCCGGCAAACCCAATCACCGGGCGGTCGGGCGCGGCGCATTTGGCCCCCAGGGTGGCGGGCAATGCCCAGCCCAGAGAACCGGCGGCCCGCATGTAGCTCTGGTTGGGAGACTTCAGGTCCACCATGGTGCCGGTCCAGATGCTGGCATGGCCGGTATCCGCCACCAGCACTGCGTCGGAAGGCAGGAACTTGGTCAGCTCGGTGCACAGCCGCTCCGGGCGGATTGGCACGGCGTTGGACGTGGTGTGGGGAGCCACCTCAGCCCGCCACTCCCGCACCAGTTGCTGGGTTCGATTGAGCCATTCCCGGTTTCCGCCCATGGGCTCCAGGACTTCAATGAGCCGCCGCAGGGTGGCCCGGGCGTCCCCCTGGACGGCTACCGTGGCGGGGTAGCTGCGGCCCAGTTCCGAAGGATCTATGTCTATCTGCACCACGGGGGTGCCCATCTTGGGCAGTTTCCAGTCCAGGGTTATCTGGCTGCCCGTGTGGCTGCCGATGAAGATTACCAGGTCTGCCTCCGACAACACCCGGTTGGAGCACCAGCGGGAGTAGGACCCAGGGATGCCCACGGCCAGCGGGTGATCATCTGGGATAGCCCCTTTGGCGTTCAACGACGTGGCCACGGGGATGTTCAGCATCTCCGCCAGTTGCACCAATTCCTGTTGTGCGCCAGAGGCGGTGACGCCGCCGCCAGCCACAATTACCGGCTTGCGGGCCGCGGTAATCACCTGGGCCGCCTGCCGCACCCTTTCCGGCTCCGGCTCAGGGCGGAAGGCGGGCCGCTGGGTGAAAGTAGGTTCCACCAGCACTTGCAGGTCGGCCTCGGCCTCCACTATCTCGTCGCCGGATATGCCGGCAAAGTCCAGGTGCACCGGCGCGGTGGCCCCGGAGGTGGCCTCACGAAAGGCCTGGCGCACCAGGTTGGGCAGCTGGTTCACGTTGTGCACCACCACGCTGTACTTGGTAACGGCGCTGAACAGGCCGGGGTGTTCCACTTCCTGGTAGGAGTTGCGGTGCTGGTGGGACGGCGGCCGGTGGCCGGTGATGGCCACCACTGGGGAAAGACCCAAGAAGGCGTCCTGCAGGCCGGCCGCCAGGTTGGCCGCGCCCACGGATTGAGCGGCGCAGACCCCAGGCCGGTTGGATACTCGGGCATAGCCGTCAGCCATGTAAGCGGCGGCTTTCTCCCCGTGGGTAATAACGCGGTGGATGCCGACCCGCTCAAACTCCATCAAGCCCTTGCGGATAATGGCAGGCACCACGAAGGAATGGGTCACGCCGTAGCCTTTCATAGTCTCGGCAAGGAAACGGGCCCCGGTCATTTTGGGCATAGCTGTCCCCCCTCTGCAAGTGAATGTGGGAAATCGGGCTATTTTACAGGCCGCGCTCGTCAAAAACTTGCTTGGCCACCTGTACGGCGTTGGCGGCGGTGGGCCAGCCCCCATAAAAGGCCATGTGGGTGATGATTTCGCCGATTTCTTCTTTGGTCACGCCGTTGTCCAGGGCCCTGCCAATGTGCCCGCGGAGCTGGTCGGTGCGGTACAGCGCCACCAAAGTAGCTACTGTAATCATGCTCCGGTCGCGCTTGGACAGTCCGGGACGTTCCCAAACGTCACCAAACAGAACGTTGGCGCTAAGCTCGGCCAGCTTGGGGGCTACCTCTTGCTGTGCAGTTCGGCGAGTAGTCATTTCCCAGTCCCTCCAGCTTTATTGTGGCAGTAAGCCTTGTCTAGGGAAGTATATTCCACGGCGCTGGAAAACGATAGCGCCCCGAAACAATTCTCGGGGCGCTAAAGGAAACCAGTGATGCGGGACCTACGCCGGGACAGTAGAAGTGCAGTGGCCGCACCGGGTAGCCTTGATGGGAATTTGCATGGCGCACTGGGGGCACTCTTTGGTAGTAGGCGCGGCTGGAGGCGGCGGCGCCTTCTGCGTTGCCCGGTTGGCCGCTTTAATGACCACGAAGAGGGCCAGGGCAATTATGATGAAGTTGATTACAGTGTTGATGAACACCCCATACCGCAGGGTGACCGCTGCGGCGTCTTTGGCAGCCGTCAGAGAAGCATATGGCCCTGGAGTGGTTCCCTCCTTTAGCACAATGAACAGGTCGGCGAAATCTACGTTGCCCAGCAGCATTCCAATGGGCGGCATAATGATATCGTCTACCAGGGACTTGATGATTGCGCCAAAGGCCACGCCAATTATGACCGCAATGGCCAGGTCCAGTACGTTGCCCCGCATGATGAAGGCGCGGAGCTCTTTTATCACAACAACTCTCCTGTGTGCATTTACTTGCAGATAACCGGCCGGACCGGCAGCTAGCGTGCGGGCCGGAACTTGGGTAGGGTTATCTTGTCGTCCAGGGGGTCAAATACCACTTCCACCGCCATTCCGCATTGAACTGCCTTGGGGTCCGGCTCCACTTCCACCAGGTTGGTGGGCATCCTTGCCCCGCCGTCCAATTCTACTACTGCGGTAATGTAGGGCACCTTGTTGTTGAAAGCAGGAGTGGGCGCCCGGTGCACAATGGCGAAGGTATGCAATACCCCGCGTCCACTGCTCTTGACCCAATCGGTGTCCCTGGAAAAGCAGTGGGGACAGATATCCCGGGGGTAGAAATAGGTCCGGTCGCAAGGTTTGCAATGGCGCAGCCACAGCTCGCGGCTCTTGCATTTTTCCCAGAAAAAGTCCGATTCCGGTTGTGGCACCGGGGGAGTGATGCGAGGAGCCTGCTGGGCCGGTTGAGTCATATCTGCCTCCTAATAGGCGGCTCAGTCCTGCGCTGGGCGCTTTGATTGTGCCGACAGCAGGATACGGTCAAACTGCGCTGCCGTCAAGGCGCCAGCTTGCCTTTGGGCATCCAGCGCAGTATCTTGACTGAAACTGTTGGAGGAATATAAGGGGGCAGGATGCTCATTGCAGTAATGGGTGCTGGCAGCATCGGCGCGTACTTTGGCGGCAAGCTGGCGCTGGCGGGGAATACGGTCACGCTGGTGGCCCGCGGGGCGCATTTGGACGCCATCCGGCGGCGGGGACTGCGCCTGCTTTCTGATGGCCAGGAGACCCTGGTTGCCTGTCCCGCCCAGGTGCGGGCAACTGATGACCCCAAATCAGTTGGCCCGGCTGATTTGGTACTACTGACGGTCAAGACCTACCACAATCCGGGGGCAGTCCCTGCCATGCGACCAATGGTGGGCGAGTCGACCGCAGTGTTGTGTCTGCAGAACGGCGTGGACAGCTATGAAGCAGCGTCGCGAGCCTTTGGCGCCGCGCGAGTCTTGCCTGGGGCGGCCTATGTGGAAGCCAGCCTGCCTGCGCCGGGAGTAGTGCAGCAGACGGGCGACGTAGTGCGTATAGTCTTCGGTGAGGCCGATAACCAGGATTCGGCGCGCGGCCGGAAAATCCAGGAGGTCCTGGAAGCGGCAGGCATTCCAGCCCAATTCACCACCAGTATCCACCGGACTTTATGGACCAAGTTCCTCTTTATTGCCACCCTGGTGGGAGTCACTTGCCTGGCCCGGCAGTCCCTGGCGGAGTTGTGGCCGCGCCCGGAGTGGCGGCAGGTGATAGAAGGCTGCTTGCGCGAGTTAGAAGCGGTTGGTCGGGCCTGCGGAGTTGACCTGGACGCCGATGTGGTGGCGCAGACCCTGGCCTACATGGAGAGCTCCGTGGCGGACCTGAGCGCGTCCATGTACGCCGACTTGCTGGCGGGGCGGCCCCTGGAACTGGAGGCGTTGAACGGCGCTGCAGTGCGGGCAGGGAAGCGGGCGGGGGTGGCCACTCCCATGAACGATGTGATCTACGCCATGCTGAAACCTTACGCGGAGGGTGTGGGGCGGTAGACACAAATCTCTGGCACAGAAGCATTGGCCGTAGTAAAATTGGTGGCACGGCAGGGTATATCCCCGCGGTCTAGCCCAGGGCCGGCGTAGCTCAGCGGCAGAGCAGCGGTTTCGTAAACCGCAGGTCAGAGGTTCAAATCCTCCCGCCGGCTCCACAAACATGACAAGAAACAAGGCGGCTCCCAGTTTGTAGCCGGGGGCCGCCTTTTGGTGCTGTACTGGCGGGAGGGACGTTTTACCCCTTTTGCACCGTGTCTATGTTCACCTTGCGGGTGGCGCCCACGGTGAAGGTGAGGGAGGCCGTGCCGCCGCCCTCGGTGCTGTTGAACACCTCAATCTTGCCGGGGCCGTGCAGGTAGGAGATGTCTTTCCCCGCTTCTACCTTGAAGGGCCGGTCGTGGCCGGGGTAAAAGACCTTGGAGGTGTCCAGCATCTTGGCCACGCTGTCCCTGGCGTCCTTCACGTCCCAGAATATGTTGTAAGGCAGCCCCCGCACTACCGTGCCGCCGTCGGGCATGGCGTCTCCGGCCAGCAATATCTGCTCACCGTTCAGGTCCACCAGCACGCTGATGTGGCCTTTAGTGTGGCCTGGAGTCTCAATAATCTTGACCCCTTCGACCACCGTGTCGCCTTCCGAGACCAGTTCCATCTTCATTTTGCTGATGTGGTCGGCCATGTAGCGGGCTACAGTATAGTCATGGCGGTGGGGGTGCTTGGAGTAGTCCATCTCCGTAGGGTGCAGCAGGATGCGGGCGTTGCGGAACAGGTCGGTGTTCTGGCAGTGATCCCAATGCATGTGGGTCAGAATAACAATGTCAATGTCGTCGGGGGTGAGGCCCTTGCTCTGAAGGGCCTTGTAAAGTACGGTGCGGCGGGATGCGGGACCCGTGTCCACTAGAATGTGGTGGTTGCCCACAGTGAGCAGCGAGTTGGTAGAGTAGCCGAAGGCCCCTTGGTCGGTGGTCAGGGCAAATCCATAGGTAAGCACTTCCAGGTTAGCCATTCTTGCCTGCCTTTGATCGCTCCCGAATATGCCGGAGCTGGAATGGACACCAGTATATCCGGCCCGTGCCCGCTGTCAATTTACCGGGGTGCCAGCTTTACCGTGCGGCCCCCAATGAGCCACTCGGGCACGTAAATGTTGCCGTCCCTGTCCACGGCCAGCCCGTGAGGGCTGTTGAACTTGCCCGGCGCAATTTGGCTGGCGGGGACGTTGGGCCAGCCTTGCTCCTTGGCAATTTCGCTATGGTCGCCCAGGTAGCCTACCAGGTTGTCCTGGAGGTCCAGCACCGCCAGCCTGGCCCGCAGTTCCGCCACCACAACCTTGTCGCCCCACAGAGCGAAGGCGCTGGGGCTGGTCAGGAATTCCGCGCCGAAGGCCCGCCGGAAACGGCCCTCCAAATCGTACACCTGAATTTGGTGGTTGCTGCGGTCCGCAATGTACAACTCCGGCTGGATCTTGCGCCGGTCAATCCAGATGCCGTGGGGCGTGCTGAACCGGCCTCCGATCCCTTCTTCTCCGGACAAGCTGCTCAGGTATTTGCCGGACTTGTCATAACGGTGCAGGTAGCTCTGGCCGTAGCCGTCGGCCACCCAGATGTCCCCATTGCCGCCCAGCCGTTCCTCATTAACTGCCACCGAGGTGGGGCAGTAATTGGCGGTCTGGTACAGGGCCAAAGCAGGCGGCGGCAGTTCCAGGAGCTTGCGGCCCGCCAGGTCGGTCTTGATGACCCGGCCGGAGATGGGCGAAGTGGCGGCCGGGTACTGGTAGTTGTTAGCCTTGCTGCGCTTGCGCCCTGGGTCTGCCAGCCACAGGCGCTCCACGCCGCCTTCCTGCACCAGCGTCAGGCCGTGGCCCTCGGTCAGGTCGCAGGGCCAAGAGCGGCGCAGGTTGCCTTCCAGGTCAAACACCAGTACCCGGGATTCGCCCTGGTGAAACCCCAGGACCTCGCCCCCCTCAGTGATAGCCAGGCCGTGGTGCGCCCAGCCGGAGCGGGCCGTTTCACTGGTGGGAATTTTGGCCCAGCCTTCTACTCAGTGAAAGTTGTGGCCGCCCGCCTGTACCTGGGTCATAGATGTACTCGGAAGTGTGTCCACTACTTATCCTTAACTGGGAACTTGCCGGGCCATGAGCGGACAAGAATTCTTTTTCCCCTTGGGAGAGCAACGACTTCCTTGCCCCTTGTGAGAGAGGATTAGAGGTGAGGGATACTCAGCCCTCAGTCCCGCTCGGCGAACTCCATCTCTCGCCCCTTGCTGCGGCCCGCCCGGTAGCGGTCGTCGGAACCAAGAATCTTTTTGCGCACCCGCAGGGACAGAGGCGTTACCTCCAGAAGCTCGTCCTCGGCGATGAAGTCCAGGAACTGCTCCAGGCTGTACCGCAGGGGCGGCGTCAGCTTAATGGCGATGTCCGAGGTGGAGGAGCGGATGTTGGTCATCTTCTTCTCTTTACAGATGTTGACCACCATGTCCTTCTCCCGCTGCTGAAGGCCCACCACCATGCCCTCGTAAATCTTCTCGCCAGGCTCCACAAAGGTCATGCCCCGCTTCTGGGCGTTGTTCAGGCCATAGGTCACGGCGGGTCCCGACTCGGCAGCCACCAGCACTCCCATGCGGGTGGGCCGCACTGCCGGCCCCATGGGTTCATAACCCAGCAACTGGCTGCTCATGACGCCGTTGCCGCGAGTGGCGGTCATGAAATAGCTGCCGAAGCCAATCAAGCCACGGGTGGAAATCTTGTATTCCAGCCGCAAATTGCCGGACTCGTCGTTTTTCATGTTCAGCATTTGGGCGTGGCGGGCTGCCAGTTCCTGGGTCAATGCGCCCAGGTACTCGCTGCGGGTGTCCACGGTCAACTGCTCGTAGGACTCATACACCTTGCCGTCCACCGACTTGGTGATGGCTTCGGGCTTGGAGACCTGGAACTCGTAGCCTTCCCGCCGCATAGTCTCGATGAGAATCGCCAGGTGCAGCTCACCACGGCCTGACACCAGGAACTCCTCCGGATTGTCGGTGTCCTGCACTTTCAGGCTGACGTTGGTGCGGGGCTCCCGGAACAGGCGCGCCCGGAGCTGGGGCGAGGTGCAGAACTTGCCTTCGGTGCCTGCCAGGGGGCTGGTGTTGATGCCGAAGGTCATTTTCACCGTGGGAGGCTGGATGAAGATGTTGGGCAGCGCCTCCGGCCGGTCCGGGTGGGCCACGGTGTCGCCGATACTCACCTCGGTCATGCCGGTGAGGGCCACGATGTCGCCTGCCGAGGCCACCTCTGCTTCCAGGCGTTGCAGCCCCTGGAACAGGTACACCCTGGTCACAATGAATGGCGTTGGCTCTCCATCCTCGCTGATGCGGTACAGGCGGTCCCCCGGCGAGACCCGGCCCCGGTAGATGCGGCCAATGGCGATGGGGCCCAAGTGATTATCGTGGTCCAGGGCCGCGGCCTGGAACTGGAAGGGCTGGTCAACGTCGCCTTTGGGCGGCGGCACGTGCTGGACAATGGCTTCAAACAGGGGTTCAATGCTCTTGGGCGGGTCGCCCATCTTGACAAGGGCGTAGCCTTCCTTGGCGGCGGCGTAGAGCACGGGAAATTCCAGCTGCTCCGCGTCCACCACCAGCTCCAGGAACAGGTCCTGGATCATAGCCTCCACCTGGGGCACGCGGGCGGTGGTGCGGTCAATCTTGTTAATGATGACCACGGGCTTCAGGTGTTTTTCCAGGGCCTGGCGCAGCACGTAGCGGGTCTGGGGCATGGGGCCGTCCACGGCGTCCACCACCAGCAGCACGCCGTCGGCCATGTTAATCACCCGCTCCACCTCGCCGCTAAAGTCGGCATGGCCCGGAGTGTCAATGATGTTTATCTTGATGCCCCGGTAGGTGATGGCGGTATTCTTGGCCAGGATGGTGATGCCGCGCTCCCTTTCCAGGTCGTTGCTGTCCATGATTAGCTCGCCGACCCTCTGGTTCTCCCGGAAGATGCGGCTTTGCTTGAGCAGGGCGTCCACCAATGTTGTTTTGCCGTGGTCCACGTGGGCCACCACGGCGATGTTGCGGATGTTCTGGGCTTCGGGTGAGTTCATGGGACTCCAAAAAAATGCTGCTCCAGCGCCGGAGCAGCATCGCGACGATATGCCTACATTGTAACACCAGGCCCGTCCGGCGGCTATCCGCAGCAAGGTCTTTCGATTTTTCAGCCGGTAGGGGCGGACCTGTATGTCTGCCCTTCGGCTGAAAGTTTTACGCAAGGCGCACACTTAGGTGCGCCCCTGCGAGTAAACTGATAATCTAATGACCCTGCTATCCGCAGGTGCGGGCCCGACTGACAGGGGGCGGATTGGTCAGGCCCTCACGCCCATCTCCTTCTTTACGTCCCGCAGCACCTGGTCCCGGGGCCGGGTGTTCCATCGCACCCGCTGGTTGATGGGCAGATTCTCAATCTCAGGGCGAACCTTAATCCAGATAAAGACCGGCCCATCGGTGTGGAGAATTTCCCCCACCTGGTTAGAAAACTCTTCCAGGTCGTCAAAGCGGTAGGTGTGGGGGTAGCCGCAGGCCTTGGCCATCACGTCGTACTCGTTGACCTTGGAGTTGGGCACGGGCTGGCCGCCGGTGGTGCCGTACACCTCGTTGTCCAGCAATATGTGGTAGAAATTCTTGGGGGCCAGCTCAGCGATGGTGGGCAGCGCGCCCAGGTTCATCAGGATGTCGCCCTCCGAGTCGAAGATGACCACCTTTTCCTTGGGCTGGGCCAGCGCCAGGCCAAAGGCAAAGGAGGCATGGCCTCCCATGGCCGGATCCCCCAGGGGAACGTCCCGGGTGGGCTTAGTGCTGATTTTTACCCAGTGCCGGCCTGCCCGGCCGGGCACCACAATGGAGTTGCCCCGGTGGGGTTGGATGACGTTCAATACGTCCGCCATGTTGAGCATGCGCATAACATAACTCCTTGTTTGGAGAATTACATTCCTTCCCCCTTACGAAGGGGGAAGGGACAGGTAGTTCTACCGCGCCGTAAAGCCGTGGTACTCGTCGCCCACCAGCACGGCCACCGGGCGCTTGGTCTTTTCTGCTTCCTCAAAAGCTACAGATATGCGGGAAGCGTCGGAGTTATTCTCCACCAAATAATAGTTGATTCCAAAGGCGTATATGAACCGCTCGGTGTAGGTAGCGGCGGTGTCGGTGGTCACGCCGTGGCGCGTCCAGCCGCGGTAGCCCACCATCATGACCACCGGGATGTTCATGCCCAGGCCCCAACCGCGCAGTGAGTCGCCCGATTCCATGAGGCCGGTGTTCTGGATCAGGATTACGGGCTTTTTGCCGCCCACGGACAGGCCGGCTGCCGTGGAAAAGGCCTGGCCTTCCCGGCTGACGGGCACCAGGGTAAGACGGGGTTCTGCCTTCATCAGCAGGTAGAGCCAGTTGGTCTCGCTGTCGGGCAGCCACACCACGTGGGTAACGCCGTTCTTGAGCAACTCGCCCAACACTGTTTCTGGGCTGAGGTTGGCTTCTTGGGTTTCAGGCATACTTTGACCTCCACAAACTTGGTGCAGGCAGATTATATACGAAGGGCGGGCTGAGTCAAATTTGCCGCGCCCAGCGCTCCACCAGGGCGCAGTCTCAGCAGGTCGGGACGCCCCTACAATTCGGCCGGGAATGAAATGCCCCTGGCCCTTTGACGTTTCCGCCAGCCGGAGATAGCATTACAGCGCCAGCCTGCCGGGGAGACCGCCGCCTGGCCTATGTTACTGGAGGGACTTGAAGATGCAAGCTTCCAACATCAGCCACATAGGTATCTGCGTCCGGGACATGGAGAAGTCCCTGGCCTTTTACCGTGATGCCCTGGGAATGCGCGTGCTGGGAGACCGGCCCACTGACCCCGCCGAAGGAGGCCGCTACGACAACTACAAGCACCGGCGCACTACCCGGCGTTGGGTAAGCCTGGCTTACGGGGAAGGCACGTCCCCCACCTTGACACTGACCAGCCACCCCGGCGAGCGGCCCGACGGCCAGCCCATTTTGCTGGACCAGGTGGGCATCACCCACTTTTCCTTCACGGTACCCGATGTGCAGGCCCTGGCCAAGGACTTGGTTGCCAAGGGCGTGCAGTTGGCGGGCACTATGGAGTCCTTCCGCAACTCCCGCGGCCAAATCCGCAGCATTTACGTGCGGGACCCCGACGGCATCCTGGTGCAGTTCAACAGCCCCGGCGCGGGGGCGTAGTCTTACTCGTGGCGCAGGGCCTCAATGGGGTGCAGCCGGGCGGCCCGCAGCGCGGTGTAAATGCCAAAGAACAGGCCAATGGCGGCGGACACGGCCAGGGCCAGCAGGGCTATATCGCCGGAGAAGGCGGTCTGGGTGGGCTGGTCGCTGAGCAGGGCTTTACCGTTAAGCAGCCTGGTCAGCACTATTCCCAGCACCACGCCAACGCCGCCGCCGCCCAGGCTCAAAAAGGTTGCTTCCAGCACGAACTGGAGGAGAATATCCCGCCGCCTGGCCCCCATGGCCTTGCGAATCCCAATTTCCCGCGTGCGCTCAGTCACTGTCACCAGCATGATGTTCATAATGCCGATGCCGCCCACCAGCAGAGAGATGCCCGCTACTGTGCCCAGGAACACCACAAAGGTGTTGGTGGTCTCACGTAAAGTGTCAATGGCTTCCTGCTGATTGGTAATGGAAAAGTCATCCTCGCCGGTTATGCGGTGTCGCAGGCGCAGCACAGTGGCGATTTGTTGCACTGACTCATCCACTGATTCTGCGTCATTCATGGACACGTTAATGGTCTGAACGTTGATGTCGCCCTGGCTGGTCCTCTGGGAGGACAGACGGTAGTAGCTGGTGGTAATGGGCACTAAGACCTGGTCATCCAGGAAACCCAGGGAGGCGGTGGCGCCCTTGCTTTCCAGCACGCCAATAACCGTAAACTGGCGGTTGTTGATGCGCACCACCTGTCCCACCGGGTCCTGGAACCCGAACAGCGTCTGGGATGTCTGGGAACCAAGCACCGCTACCTGAGATATTTGGTCTACGTCGCCTTGGGCAATGAACCGCCCAGAGGTCACAGGGAAGTTGCGCACCGACTGGTATTCGGGGGTTACGCCAACCACTCGCGTGGAGGTGTTTACCCGCCCTGCCACCACGCGGCTGGTGGTGGTCAATTCCGGCGCCACTTCTTTCACCAGGGGGGCATATACGGGGTCTTTGAGGGCGTAGGCGTCATCCAGGGTGAGGGTTGTCGCACTGCCCAAGCCGCCTGATACTCCTCGCTGGGTGGTGGAGCCGGGCCGGACGAACACCAGGTTGGTGCCCAGGGACTCGATGCGCGAGGTGATGGATTCCTGCACTCCCCGCCCGATGGCCATTAACGAAATCACCGCCGCCACGCCAATAACAATGCCCAGCAGTGTCAATCCCGCCCGCAGCTTGTTGGCGCCCAGGGATGCCAGGGCTACTTTGCAGGTAATGAGCGGGTTCATGGCGCGGTTTTGGCCAGCAAGTTTGCACCCACCTGCCTGGGACTTGCCACCGGCACATCGCTAACGATGCGCCCATCCCGCATGGTGATGATCCGTCGGGTGCAGGCGGCTATATCCGGCTCGTGGGTCACAATAAGCACGGTCAGGCCTTCCTGCTGGTTGAGGTTCTGGAGAATGTGTATGATTTCGTCGCTGGAGCGGCTGTCCAGGTTGCCAGTGGGTTCGTCGGCCAGCAAGAGCGCCGGTTCCTTTACCAACGCCCTGGCTATTCCCACCCGCTGCTGCTGCCCGCCGGAAAGCTGCGCCGGCGAATGACTGACCTGATTTATTACAGCGCCGACCACGGTGCTGATGCTGTTGGATTGGCCTGCTCGGTTTATGCTCCGGTGGTAAAGTCAGCCAGGGAATTGGTGCCCGTTCCGGTAGTCTCTTATTATGGTCCGGTAATGGCGGAGGCGGCAAGGCGCGGCCGCCGTATTGCCATCATCGCTTCATTGCCTGCCACTATGCGGGACGCAGAATACTATCTGCACGAAGCGGCCCAAGAAGCCAGAGTGGAGGTGGAGCTGGTCCGCTGCATGGTGGAGGAACTGTTCCAGGTAATCCGCACCAAGGGGGAGCAAGGCCTGCGGGACCTGCTGGCCAAAGAGGTGACCCGTCTAGCTTCTGGCGTGGATGCCGTTTTGCTGGCCCAGTTTTCTATGGCTCCTGCCGTAGCATACTTGCAGTCTGTGTCTCCGGTGCCGGTGCTTTCCGCCCCGCACAGCAGCGCCATCCACCTCAAAAAATTGGTGTCTCCGCAAACCGGCGCTTGATGCACGCCTCCTCTTGCCTCCGCTGCGTCCCTTGTTGGCGTCCAGGCAGTTAACAAAAATGTAACAACTTCGTCATTGCCGTGAAACAGACAAGCGCCACAATAAACAAGCCCGTCAAGATGGGCATGAAGCCAAGTTATCGAAAATTCTGAGCGATGAGGAGGGTATTTCGAGGTGGTGTCCCTGACGGACCTGGGGGAATTGGCGTCGGCAGCCGCGTCGCCGGTGTGGCGGAGGGTCGCGGGAGCGCCCGCTGTTGCGGAGCCAGCTGAAACATTGCTGGGTCTCGGCACGCCCAGCAGCGACGTCCCCATGCTATCCCTGCGGGGAATAACCAAGCGGTTTCCTGGGGTAGTGGCCAACGATGGTATTGACCTGGACGTCTTTGGCGGCAAAGTCCACGCCATTTTGGGGGAGAACGGCGCGGGCAAAAGCACCCTGATGAAAATCATTTACGGGTTCTACCGTCCCGATGCTGGCAGCATCTCCATGGACGGCCAGCCCGTAGTCATCCATTCTCCTGCCGACAGCCGCCGGCTGGGCATTGGCATGGTCTTTCAGAGCTTCTCGCTGGTCCCGGCGCTGACGGTCACCGAGAACGTAGCTCTGTTTTTGCCCCAGCAGGGGGCAGTGCTCAACCGGCCCTGGCTGGAGCGCCGTGTCAGGGAAGTGTCGGCCCGCTACGGCCTGGACCTGAATCCCCGGGCGCGGGTGGCGGACCTGAGCATGGGTGAGCGGCAAAAGGTGGAGCTAATCAAGCTCATCCTGGCCAACGCACGAGTGCTGATTCTGGACGAGCCGACCAGTGTGCTGGCGCCCCACGAAGTGGACGGCCTGTTCAGCGTGTTCACGGAACTGAAGCGCGACGGCTATGCCATCCTCTTCATTACGCATAAGATGCGAGAGGTGCTGGCTTCGGCCGACCAGGTTACGGTGCTGCGCCGCGGCAAGGCGGCGGGTACTGCGGAGGGCGGCGCTTTGACTGCCCAGCAACTGGTGGCCTTGATGCTGGGAATAGATGCGCCCAAGGAAGTCCGCAACACCGCCAGGGTGAAGCCCCGGCCCCAAACGGCCGCCCTGGAATTTAACCGCGTCTCCACCGGCTCCGCTGATGATCCGCGGAGTCTCAAGGAAGTCAGTTTCCAGATGATGCCGGGGGAGATTCTTGGTATTGCCGGAGTGTCTGGCAACGGCCAGCAGGAGTTGGGTGAAACGCTGCTGGGGCTGCGTTCCAGGCGCCAGGGCAGTGTCCACCTGTTTGGCCATGATATTGGACGCTGGCCGCTGCACCGCATCTTAGGCTCTGGTGTGGCTTACATTCCGGAGGACGCCCTGGGCATGGCAGTAGTGCCCCAGATGCGGGTGACTGAAAATCTGGTTCTGGGCGACATTGGCCGTTACAATGGCGGGCTGTGGCTGGACTGGCGCGCCATTCAGACCCGGCTGGGCCAGTCTCTGGAGGGGTTCCCGCTGCCCTTGGCGCGGGCGGAGGCCCGGGCAGACGAGCTTTCCGGCGGCAACTTGCAGCGGCTGGTGCTGGCCCGCGAGTTGACCCGCGGAGCTTCTGTAGTGGTGGCCTACTATCCCGCACGGGGGCTGGACCTGGTCGCTGCGGAAAAGACCAGGCAATTGCTTATGGACTGCCGCAGCCGGGGCGCTTCCGTGCTGCTGGTTTCTGAAGACCTGGACGAACTGATGGCCCTGAGCGACCGTCTGATGGTGATGTACCAGGGAAAGGTGGCCGGCCTGTTTTATCCCGAAAACGTGACACTGCAGGAAGTTGGCCTGCTGATGACGGGGCACCACGCCTGACTATGCAATTCCCCGCTGCCCTGCGCCGGGCCCAGTCTTCGGCCATTAACCTTACTGCTCCGCCCATTGCCCGTTCCGTGGCGGGCATTGCGCTAGCCCTGGTGTCGTTCGGGGCTTTCTTGCTGGTGATTGGACGCAATCCGCTCTCCGCCTACGCCACCCTGTTTACCAACACCCTGGCCAGCCCTTCCGGCCTCAGCGAAGTGGCAGTGTTCATGATTCCCTTTGTGCTCACTGGTCTGGCCGCCGCGGTCCCAGCGAGGGTGGGCTTAATCAACGTTGGCGGCGAAGGACAACTGTATTTGGGCGCCTGGGCCGCCACTGGAATAGCCCTGTTCTCTGGCATTGGCACGCCGTGGTTGATGCTTCCTCTGATGGTGCTGGCGGGATTTGCCGGCGGCGCTGCCTGGGCGGGAATCGCCATACTGTTGCGGCGCTGGCGCAACGTCAACGAGGTCATCTGCACCCTGCTCCTGAACTTTGTAGCCATACTGTTTGTTAACATCTTTGTTTTTGGCCCCTGGAAGAACACGGGCGGGTACGGTTATCCCTACACCGCAGACTTCTCCCCGGCGGCCATTTTGCCGGCCCTTGGTGATTTCCGGCTGCACTGGGGGCTGGTGTTGCCATTGTTGGGCGTAGTGGTCTGTTACGTGGTCATCAACCATACCAGGTGGGGCTACAATATGCGGGCCGTGGGTGGCAACGTGGAAGCAGCCCGGCGGCGGGGTATTGGGGTAGGCAAGTACCTGCTGCTGGCTATGCTGGCTGGCGGGGGACTGGCTGGCATTGCAGGCATGAGCGAGGTAGCGGGCATCCAGCACCATTTGCGTCCGGGTATTTCCAGCGAATTCGGCTACCTAGGCTTCCTGGCTAGCTGGCTGGCTGGGCATAATCCGCTGGCTTTGCTTGGCACGGCCTTCCTGTTGGCTGCCATTTTCGTAGCTGGAGATTTGCTGCAGATTAGCGCTGGCCTGCCTTCGGCGGCTATCTTCATTCTCATTGGCCTGGTGCTGTTCATGGTGCTGGGCCTCAAGTCACGCGGGCGGGCGCAGCCATGAACATTTTCTGGCTAGTACTGGGCGGGGCCTTCACCGGCGCGGTGGGGCCGGGCGTTTCGGTCCTGTACGCCACCTATGGCGAGGTGATTACCGAACGCGCGGGCCGCATCAACCTGGGCATTGAAGGAAGTATGCTCATGGGGGCCTGTTTCGGATTCCTCACCGCGGTGGAAACGGGCAACGTGGTGGTGGCAATCCTGGCCGGAGGGCTGGCGGGTTCGCTGCTCAGCGGCATTCATGCCTACCTGGTGGTGTTCCGGGATACTAACCAGCTGGCCACGGGACTGGCGGTAACCCTGTTTGGCGCTGGGGTGACAGCCTATGCCGGACGCAGCTTTGTGGGCAGCAGCATTGAGGGACTTAACCCGGTGGCGATTCCTCTGTTTTCTAATTTGCCCGTAGTGGGCCGGGCGCTGTTTCAGCAAGATTTGCTGGCGTATGCAGCCTACGCCCTGGGGCCGCTGCTCTGGGCGTTTCTGCACTATACCAAGTGGGGCCTGAGCCTGCGCGCGGTGGGCGAAAGTACCAACGTGGCCTTTGCCGCGGGCCGCAACCCAGCCCGATGGCAGGTGGCCGCCATTATGGCAGGGGGCCTGCTGGCGGGACTGGGCGGAGCGCAGCTATCCCTGGCGCTGACCCACTCCTGGACCGAAGGCATGACTGCTGGCCGCGGCTTTATTGCGGTGGCCCTGGTCATCTTTGGCATGTGGTCGCCCCTGCGGGCCATGATTGGCGCTCTCCTGTTCGGTGGAGCCATCGGCCTGCAGTTGCAGCTTCAGAGCATAGGGGCGCCCATATCTCCCTTTATTTTGGACATGTTCCCCTATATCATCACTCTGGCGGTCCTGACTGTGTGGACCGGCGCGGCGTTGCGGGCCATGCCAGAGGGCCTGAAGGGGGTGCTGAAGGGGACAGTTTAATGGGTTCCCTTGACGCCCAGTCTGGTCACGTGTGATTCGGGTTCTTGCTTAATTAGCGCGCTGGTCTGGCCAGCACAAGGAGAGAATACGTGGTTAATCAGGTTGTCAGGAAGTCATTTGCAGCTCTGTCTGGTCTGGGTGCGTTGACCACGGCGGCGGCCCTGGTAATTTTGGCAGCCATCGCCTGCGGACCCAGCGCGCCTGCGCCCACTGCCACGCCGGCTGGGGCCATGCCCGCCAAGCCGGTGGCTGTGGCGCCCACGTCGGCTGACCTGGGCGGCGGCTCGCCGGAGGCCTTTGCCCGGGTGTTTGCGGACGCCCTGGCCAGCAGCAAGTCCCGGCCTGTCTCAGCCTTTGCCGATGCCGCCAAGCCCCTGGCCTCGGGACAGAAACTGAAAGTGGGGTTCATTTTTGTGGGTTCCCAGGCAGACCTGGGGTACAACCAGGCTGCTTACGAAGGCAGCGTCTGGCTGGAAAAGCACATGCCGGATGTGGAAGTGCTGCGGGCGGAGAACGTGCCGGAGACTGCTGAAGTCCAGCGGGTGGCGGAGCAAATGATTCGCCAGGGCGCCACCATAATCTTTCCCACCAGCTTTGGCTACTCCGGCCCCATCAAGCAGATTGCGGGCCGTTACCCCAACGTGGTGTTCCTGCATCAGGGGGACCTGGAGACCCGGGAAAACTACGGCGCATATTTTGGCAACATCTGGCAGTTGGAATACGCCGCTGGGCAGGTGGCTGGCAAGATGACCAAGACCAACAAGCTGGGTTTCATTGCCGCCTTCCCAATTCCTCAGACCCTGCTCAACGTCAACGCCTATCAGTTGGGGGCCAAGTCGGTGAACCCCAAGGTGGAGACTACATTTGTCCTCACCAGCGACTGGTGTGATCCCGCCAAGCAAACCACCGCAGTCCGCACCATGATAGACAGCGGCGTTGATGTAATTACCCAGCACCAGGACTGCACCAAGACCATAGTTGAGGCCGCCGAACGCTCCAACATTTACGTCACCGGCTACCACCAGGACGCCAGCCCGGCTGCACCCAGGGCGTGGCTTACCGGCGCCGCCTGGAACTGGGGGCCCGTGTATACTGAACTGGTCTCGGAAATCAGGAACGGCACTTACAAGACCTCGGTAATCTTCGCTGGTCTGGAAGCCGGGTTTGTTAAACTGTCGCCGCTGGGCAAGTCGGTGCCTGCCGATGCGCAGCAGGCAGCCCTGGCCACGGTGGAAGGGCTGCGCAAGGGCACTATTAAACCCTTCACCGGCCCCATAAAGGACCAGAAGGGCGCGGTGCGCATTGCCGCAGGCGTGACCCCCACCGACGCCGAGTTGCAGACCATTGACTGGCTGGTGGAAGGAGTCACCGGCAACATCAAATAGGGTGTCTGGGAGTGAGACCTGACATGAAGGGAATTGTGGAGTCGGAGCCCTACCACTGGCCCTACGACGGCAAGCTGGACTTATCCCGGACTGCCCTGGTGCTGATTGATTGGCAGCAGGACTTCTGCGGCCGCGGCGGTTACGTGGACCAGATGGGGTACGACATATCGCTGACCCGGCGGGGCATCGCTCCCACCCGGCAGGTGCTGGACGCCTGCCGGGAAATCCCTGGTTTCACCATATTGCACACTCGGGAAGGCCACAAGCCGGACCTGTCCGACTGCCCGCCCAACAAGCTGTGGCGTTCCAAGCAAATCGGGGCTGGAATTGGCGACCCTGGCCCTTGCGGGCGCATCCTGGTGCGTGGTGAACCTGGCTGGGAAATAATCGAAGAACTAGCGCCTCTGCCCAACGAGCCGGTAATTGACAAGCCCACCAAGGGAGCCTTTGGAGCTACTGACATTGAATTGGTGCTGCGGAACCGGGGGGTTACTCACCTGGTGCTTACCGGTATTACCACGGACGTATGCGTGCATACCATAATGCGGGAGGCCAACGACCTGGGTTATGAGTGCCTGCTGCTGTCCGATTGCACCGGGGCCACGGACCAGGGCAACTATGAAGCGGCCCTGAAGATGATTAAAATGCAGGGAGGAGTGTTCGGTGCGGTAGCCACCTCCGCCCAGTTTTTGGCCGCTTTGGAGGGATGAGGAGGCCTGGGGGCATATCACATGTTTATGTAATAATTGCGTGGGGTCTTCCGAGTCGTTTTCATTTGGGGTTCAGGATGTCGTCTCCCCCGCCTGTTATGGGAAAATTGCCAGAGCATGAAAGTCAGGGAAATGATTCGGATGTTCCTTGAAGACGGGTGGGTGTTGGTGTCGACACGAGGAAGTCACCGGCAGTTTAAGCATCGGATTAAGCCAGGACGTGAAACTGTTGCAGGACATCTCAGTGATGACTTGGCGCCGGGTACACTTAACAGTATTCTGAAGCAGGCCGGACTCAGGAGGTAAAGTTGAATGCGCTACGTAATTGTCGTAGAGCAGACAGCCAGAAATTACTCAGCTTACGTTCCCGACCTGCCTGGTTGCGTCGCTAGTGGGAAGAGCGTCCAGGAAGTTAAGGCGCAGATACAGGCGGCCATAACTTTTCATCTGGAGGGCCTCAAAGAAGATGGGCTGCCAATGCCGCATCCGTCCAGCAGTGTTGAGTACGTAGAGGTTGCCGCGTAGAGTCAAGGGATTTGAGATTGATGGAAATTAGTCTTACAAGGTCCGCCTTCCGGGCAGCAGTGGCTGAAATTGAACAGTATTCGGTGGACCAGCAGGCCAGGTCGCCTGCCTTCTTAATCCCTTCCAGGCATTTGCCGCCGCCGCGCCGGTCGCCCCTGCCAGAGCTGCCTGCTCCCGCCGTGGACTCTTCCCGGGGCCGCCTAACCATCGCCGAAGCATCCCGGCGCATGGCGGAAGGATCGCTGACTGCGGTGGAACTGGCCCACCAGTGTCTGGACGCTGTGGCCCGCCGCAATCCAGAGCTAAACGCCTTTGTTCACGCTATTGCTGCAGAGCACTGGATGGCCCAGGCGGAAGCCCTGGACATGGAGCGACGGCAAGGCAAGCTCCGCGGACCCTTGCATGGCATCCCCATCACCGTAAAAGATGTGATCAACGTGGCGGGCATGCCTTGCACTGCTAGTTCCAGGGTGCTGGCCAACAATGTGGCGCGGGAAGATGCCCCGGCGGTGGCCCTGCTGCGGCGCGCGGGCGCCATCATCACCGGCAAAGTCCACACCCACGAATTTGCCTTGGGAGTCACCACTCCACAAAGCCGCAACCCCTGGGATGCCAGCCGGGACCCCGGGGGTTCCAGTGGCGGTTCGGCCATCAGCGTGGCCACCGGCATGTGCTTGGGTTCCCTGGGCACCGATACCCGCGCCTCTACGCGGGTGCCTGCTGCCCTGTGCGGCGTAGTGGGCTTCAAGCCCACCTTCGGCCTTGTGCCCGCCAGCGGCGTCATCACCCTGTCCTGGAGTCTGGACCACATTGGAATGTTGGCGGGCACCGTTGAAGACTCGGCCATCATGCTGACCACCCTGACTCTGGAAGGGCCTGGGGGCGACTTTACCGCGCATTTGAACCGGGACCTGCAAGGGCTGCGCGTGGGCGTGCCCGCTGCTGCCCTGGCCAACGCTGAACCGGATGTGCTGCGCCGCTTCAACGACGCGGTCCTGGCTTTGAGTTCCGCGGGTGTAAAGGTGGTGACAATACACCAGCCTGCCACCCAGGACTTCTCCCGGTGCAACTCTATGGGTCTGGTGGTCAGCCGGTGTGAGGCAGCCAACTACCACCGGGATTTTAACGCCGACCCGGCCCTGTACACCCAACCCGTGGCTGACCAGTTGGACGAGGCTTCTAAAGTCGGGGCGCAAACATACCTGCAAGCCCAGCGGTACCGGGAGGAATTCCGGGCCAGGATGCTGGAGTTGCTGGGACAGTATGACGCCCTGCTGATGCCTACCTGCCGGGTGCCTGCGCCCAAGAGCGAGGAAGTGGAAAAATACTTCCTGGTATTGTCGCTGAACTGCATCCCCTGGAGCTTCATTGGGTTCCCGGCGGTGTCGGTCCCGTGTGGCTTTACCGGAGCGGGCCTCCCCGTGGGCGCGCAGTTGGTGGCCGGGCCCACCGAAGACGCACGGCTAATGTCCCTGGCGGCTGGTTTGGAGCGGGCCTTGGCGGGAACCGGGGGTTAAGCGGCAGGAGTGCCAAAGGTTATTACCCTGGTCAGAGGACGATTTAGAAAGGGTGTGCACCTGTGCCTGCATTGATAATCGAGGCTGAGCCAACTCCCGTTACCATTGACCTGCTGTTCACTGCGCTGGTGGTGATTGACATGCAGAAGGACTTCCTGTATCCAGGCGGTTACGGCGAGTCCCTGGGCAACGACGTGTCATTGCTCCGGCGGGCCATTCAACCTGTCCGCCGGGTGTTGCAGGCCGCCCGTCGCTTGGGATTGCTGGTGGTCCACACCCGGGAAGGGCATCTGCCCGATTTGAGCGACTGTCCCCAGACCAAATTGCTGCGCTGGCCGGAGGGCCGCCGCATTGGCGATCCAGGTCCCATGGGCCGGATACTGGTGCGGGGCGAACCGGGACACGCCATTATTGATGAACTGGCGCCTCTGCCCGGTGAGACAGTGGTGGACAAGCCGGGCAAGTGCGCCTTTTATTGCACGGATCTGGACCAGTTGCTAAAGCGGCGCGGCATCCAGAGCCTGCTGTTTGCTGGCGTCACCACTGACGTTTGCTGCGGCACCACAATCTCCGGTGCCAACGACCGCGGCTATAATGGCATCGTTCTAAGCGACTGCATGGCGGCCTACGATCCACGGCGTCACGCCTCGGCGCTGGAGATCATCAAAGCCCAGGGTGGCATTTTCGGCTGGGTGACTACCTCAGAGAACCTGCTGACAGCGCTGCCCAAGTCCTGATTCTGCTCCCCCAGGTTCACTGGGCTCTCCTGGGGGAAGCCTGGTCAAGGCCCCTGCTGTAAGTGCTGCGTTCCAGCGGATTGGTCTTAGCTTAACACCGCTGCCTCATGGTCAGGGGACTAATGGCGTCAGATTGATTCCAATTTGTGGAAGTCTGGCGTTTCCCTCACCGCGGAGGCGTATCAGGATTATGTTCCCGCCGGAGACCACTTTGAGTTCCAGAAGCCGCGCATCAAAACCCTGATCTGGCAGTGGCGGGGTGAACCCACTGTTATCGGGGCTATGATCAAGGCTGGCGAGGCAGATATTGGGTGGGACATAGGGGTAGATACTGCGGGTTCCCTGTCCAAGAACTTGGTCCGGTCCGGCGGTTCAGCGGAAATCTTTGTCTTGCGCCCCAACGCCCTCTGGCATCCGGAGCTGAAGAAAAAGGAAGTCCGGCAGGCCATTGTCCACGCCATCAACTGCAAGGAGATTGTGGGCTCTTTACATTACGGCGCCACCAAGTGCCGGGGCAACATAGTCTGGCCGGGCGTTATTGGCGCAACGGAAGAGAACACCGTCCCCTACGAGTATAACCCTGCCCTGGCTAAGCAACTGCTGGCCAAGGCCAACTACAATCCTGATAATGTGATAACCATCACGGGCCGCGGCACGCGCATCCCAAAGCAGGTGGAGGTCTATGAGTCGGTACAGTCCTACCTGAAGGCCGTGGGTATGAACGTCAAGGTCAGTGTCGTAGACCCCTCGGTCTGGCAAAAGACTCGCGCCTGCGGCATCGGCACGGCGGTCAACGACGTGCTTAGAGCTAGCGGCCGTGACCCGGCTAAGGACAAGCCCACCAATGCCGACTTCATCGCGGCCAAGGCCAAGAGCGGCGCCAGCTGCGTCCAGGCTGACTTTACCGACGACGCGCCGTCCAACGAGACTTTGGATTTTGGCCCCAGCTTAACCGGTACATGACCTGCGTTGACATTCGCTCCACCTTCTGCGACCCGTCTCCTGGCGGAGTGCAGGAAGGCATTGCCGCGGCCCTGGGCGCATCTGGAGCCGAGCGGCAAAAGTTGCTGCAGAAGTATGTGGATATCCACAAGGATGAGGTAGTCCATGTGCCATTCTTTGAAATGGCCGTGTTCTACGCCGTAGACCCCAAGCTGACCTTCTTGCCACGGTTTGACCGGCGGGTACGCGCCAACAGCTTGTGGTTCGCCAAGTAATTCTTCGACCCCTGGTCAAAAAAGAAACAGGCCACCGCACTTAGCGCGGTGGCCTTTCTTGTGCCACAGAAGCAGCCTGGGATTGCCCGGGCCAGCACTCTCCAGGTTCTGCACTTCGCCGGGAATAAAAATGCCAGACTTGGATTGATTAAGCGCTACGGCTTGTGCGGGGGTACTGGAATGCCCGGCACGTTCAGTTCAATGCTGTACACGATGTTGCGGGTGGTAATGAACAGGGTGCGCCATTCCGGTCCGCCCCAGGCCATGTTGGTAGTGGCCGGCTGGCCGTGCACGATGGTCCCTAGGTGATTGCCCGAAGAGTCCACTATCCACACGCCGCCCGATCCGCCGCAATAGACATTCCCCTCCACGTCCAGCTTCATGCCGTCCGGGTTGCCGGGTCGCTCCCCATTCAAGTCGCAAAATACCCGGTCGGTGGCCAGCAGCGGCATGCCGTTAGGCTCCAGCTCAAACACCCGGATGTGGCGGCGGCGAGTGTCATTGATGTAGAGCAGCTTTTCATCAGGAGAAAACGCCAGGCCATTGGGACGAGTGAAGTCCCAGCTAATCAGCGTAATTATGCTCAGGTCTGGCGTCACCTGGTAAACGCCGTTCCAGTCCAGGTCCAGGCCAGGAGTGGGAAACCCTGGGTCGGTAAAGTAAATGGCCCCGTCAGAGCGGCACACCACATCGTTGGGGCGGTTCAGCCGCTTGCCCCGGTAACTGTTGGCTACCACAGTCAAGCTGCCGTCTGGCTCTTCCCGCGTCACCCGGCGGGTGCCGTGTTCGCAGGCCAGCAGGCGGCCCTGAGGGTCGCGGGTCAGGCCGTTGGCGTAGTTGGTCGGCTCTTTAAAAACGCTGATATTCCCGTCGGGCGTCCACTTCATTCGGCGGTTGTTGCCAATGTCGCTGAACAGCAAGTAACCGCCCTCATCCCACCATACCGGGCCCTCGGCGGGGCCTGCTTGCCCGCCAAACCCCCGGCCCAACTCCTTTATCTGCTGGCGGGTAGACACTATGTGGTCCAGTGCTGGGGACAGCTTCTCAATAGGCATATCCACCTCCTCTAGTGCGCTTGCTATGCCAATCTTGCTTTGGGCCAAGCCGCATATACTCTACACTAAGAAGCGTCGCCCTACCACGGCAATTTAGCTGCCAAGCCGCGGCCCTGCCTGGCCGTAATTCTCCAAGCGGTTCCGGCTGATATAATGCAGCTATCGCATTTAAGCCTCTAAAAATGGAACTGGCGACGAAATCTCTGGAGCGCGGTGGAGTTTAGGAGTCGCACCCTCTGGCTGGCAGCCGCCCTGATCCTGGCGCTTGTGGCGGCCTGCCGCACTGCGCCGGCTCCCACGGCCCTGCCGCCCTCCGCTACGCCGTACCCTACGGTGATGGCTACCCCCGTTCCTTCAGCAACCGTTTCCGCTACTCCTACCCCTCCCGCTGAGACGCCTGTCTTTACTCCTGTACCTGAACCCACGGTCTTCATGCCAACGCCTTTACCCTCGCCCACCCGTATTCCTGCCACGCCGTCGCCGCCCGTTTTGCTGCCATCGCCGACTCCCACCAGGCCTCCGCTGCTGGGCACTCCTGCCCCCGGAATCCCTGGGCCGCACCAATATCAGGCAGAACTGCTGCCCCTGACGGGCACGGACGGGCACCATATTCGCTTCGACCCGCAGGACTCGCGGGTGCTATATGCCGTGGGCAGCGCCGGAGTCTGGAAGACTACCGACCGGGGCGACAACTGGACGCTATTCAGGCGGCAGGAACTGGCCAATGATATAGCCGTTGACCCTGGGGACTCCAGGGTAGTGTACCTGGCTTCCCGGGAGGCCCTCCGCAAGACCATTGATGGCGGCGCAACCTGGACCACCCTCCAGGGTGCTAGCGGCGGGAGAGTTGTTCTCATCAACCCGGCGGACCGCAATGAAATCTACCTGGCTGGCACCGGGGCTGTGCTGCATTCCAGAGATGGGGGACTTACCTGGGAACAGCTGAATATCCCCGGAGTGACCGCCGCCTTGTGGGATATGGATATCCACTCCAGTTCGCCACGGGTCATCATGGCGGGAGTTGATGGTGAACTGGAGCTGTGGCGCTCGGAGGACGGGGGCGTCACCTGGGACAAGGTTTTTTCCCGCGGCGGCGGGCGCACGCCGGTAAAACTGTCACCCCAAGACCCCCAGGTAATCTTCACCTCCAAGGGCGTGTCCCGGGACGGCGGAATCACCTGGGGACCCGCGCCCGAGGCCTGGGGCATCGCCGTGCATCCCCTGAACCCTCAGTTGGTGTATTACGGCCAGCCGGACTTTAACGTTACCGTTGACGGCGGCCTCAGTTTTGTCATGGTGAACTCCCAGGAGAACTATAACTCCGGCGAGATTGAAGACTTTGCCATTGACCCGGTGAATGACCTGCTGTATGTAGCCAGCGACACCCTGTTCCGGGGCGCTGGTGCGGCCACGGGCAAGGTGCTGGTGGAAGAGATTACCCGCGGCGTGTATGGGATGAATTTGACTGACCTGGAGACCACCAGATGGGCTGTGTGGGTCTCCAGCGATACTCGCGGCGTTCATAAATCCGAGGACTGGGGCGGCACCTGGCGCTACGATATTCTGGGCACCTTTGGCCTGGACAGCATCCGCAGCATTGCGCCGGACCCCAATGATCCCTATGTCATCTATGCCGGGCAGGAAAGCGCCCTGTTCAAAAGCGTGGATGGCGGCCGCAGTTGGGCCGACCTGCTGCCGGCCAAGTTTCCGGTAGTGACGGTGGACCACCGTAACCCTGGCGCCGTGTACTATGGCACCCGCGACGAAAAGCTGTTCCGGAGCACGGACGCGGGCCTGACCTGGCAGGAGCTTCCCCAGGCAGGCCGGCGAGTGTTCCTGCATCCGGTGGACGCAGCTGTGGTCTATACGCTCCATGGCGGCAAGCTGCATCGCTCCAGCGACCGTGGCCAAACCTGGACGGCCCTTGGGGAAGTGCGCGGGAGCCTGCTGGACATCCTTCCAGGCAACTCTGAAGTGATGTACGCGCCTGCCGACACTGCGGGCCTGTTCCGCTCCAGCGACGGCGGTCTTACCTGGACCAAGCAGAACATCACTGGGCGCCGCCCCAGGAAGGTGCTTCAGACCGGCGACGGCAGCCTGTGGCTGGCAACCTTGGACGCCGGAGTGTTCCGCTCCATCAATGGGGGGGTGTCCTGGGAATTGGTGGCCGATATCGCTGCCATAGGGCTGGCCCCTGACCCTAACCTGCCCCAGGCGGCGTTTGCCCTGACCACTGGGTCGGAGGCTGGTGTGTGGTGGTTGCATCCCCAGGGACAGGCGCGGCCTGCTCTGCCGCCCCCGGCACCCCAGGAGCCTGACCTGCGGACCGTGCCCGTCAGCCAGTGCCAGGTATTGGAGCGCTCCAATACCGTTTACGAGCTTACCCAGGACTTGCGGCCCTTGGGCTCCGGCTCATGTTTTCTCTTTCCCCAGGGTGTGCATGACATAACGTTGGACGGCAGGGGGCACAAAGTGGAGTTTGGCTCGCCGGCCATCGTCGGCGAAGGTATTCGCAACCTTGTAATCAAGAACCTCACCTTGTCCCAGCATGGGGACAATGGCCCTGGCAGAGGCGGAATTGTATTGACCAACGCGCAGGGAGTCCAGGTGCTGGACAATGACGTGACTACCAGGTTCCGGAATGAGGACGCCATTCGCGTGACGGGTATATTGACGGAGGACGTGGAAATCTCCGGCAACACAGTTACGGTTGGCCCCTTTGCCGCGGGCATTGTAGCCAATGGGGACAAGGTGGTGGTTCGCAACAATGTAGTGAACGTGCCGGCCCCCGGCGGCGACGGTATCCAACTGGTGGGTGCACCTGATGCCCAGGTCTTGGACAACCAGGTGAGCATCATGGGTGGGGGCGACTATTATGGGATACGGGTGCTGGCCTCGCCAGGAGCATCTGTTAGGGGCAACCGGGTTTCGGGGAGCTTTAACCGGGGCGGCAAGGCCATTGAAGTGGCCCATTCACCCAACGCCGTGGTAGCCGCCAATACTCCCCAATAACCCCTGACAAAATTCCAATCGTTCACCCTGAGCGAAGCGAAGGGTCTGGGGTGGCGGGTGTTTGCCCCACCCAGATCCTTCGTCGTCCCGATGTCATCGGAACTCCTCAGAATGACGCCTTAAAAAGGGTGCGGCTGTAAGTGGACCCTGTTCCCCATGCCCGGATGCAATCTGAGAGTCAAATAGTACGCCCCCAGCTGAGCCTTCCCAATCTCCAGGGGAAGGTCAACATGGGGGCGCTTTCTTCCATAATGTCTAGTAGTAAACCGAGTTGCCGGCCCCGCCGGTGGCGGCAATAACCTCGCCAGTGATGGCCCAGGACTTTTCCGAAGCCAGGAAGGCCGCCAGGAAAGCGATTTCAGAGGAGTCCACCATGCGGCCGATGGCGTTGCCCCGGGGCGAGCCTGGAGCAAAGTCCCGCTTTTCCGCCTCCTCCGGCGAGACGCCCAGCTGCTTGGCCCGGGCTTCCAGCAGGGAGGGGGTGCGCTCGGTGCGGGTGGTGCCTGGGTGGATGCAATTCACCGTGATGCCGTGGCGGCCCAACTGCACCGACAGGGTCTTGGTCAGGTGCACCAGGGAGGCGTTGCGGGCGCCGCCGCTGAGGTTCCCGGCGTTGCGGGCGTTGGTGCCGCTGATGTTGATGATGCGGCCCCAGCCTTGTTGCTTCAGATAAGGAATGGCGGCCTTGGCGCAGCGCAGGGCGCCCACGTACTTCACGTCAAAGTCCCGGAGCAAGTCTTCTTCATTGACCGATTCCACCGGGCCAATGGCGGCGGGCGATCCGCCAGGCAGCGAGGCGCTGTTGACCAGGATGTGCAGCCCGCCCAGGCGGTCGGCGGCCTCCGCCACCATCTGGTCCACCTGGTCTTTCTGCGTAACGTCCACGCGCAGCGGGATTACCCTGCGCCCCGTTTCATCCTCAATTTCGCGCGCCGTGGCCTGGAGCTGTTCCAAACTCCGGGAAGCGATGACCACATCCGCGCCTTCCCTGGCCAGTTCATGTGCAATGCTCTTGCCGATGCCCCGGCCGCCGCCGGCTACAATGGCGTACTTCCCTTGAAGTCCAAAATCCATACGGGTGCCTCCTTCAATAATAAAGTGGGCGGTGGTGCTGGTTGCTGGAGGGAATGTCTGGTGCCGAGGGAGGGACTCGAACCCACACACCGGTTAAGGTAGCGGATTTTAAGTCCGCCGCGTCTACCATTTCGCCACCCCGGCAGATAAATACGATATGGGTAGAACCGTATGCTGATATGCTTACTATAAGCGACAACTGCTGGCGTTAGGATCAGGGGAAGAAGGGGCTTCCCAACGCTCCACGGGAAGGCTCATTTACATTGTTGGGACACTTCTCCACTCAGTGGTGCGGCAGCTCTGGTCGAAGCACGATTGGGTGCAACCAGAAGTAGGAGGGGTTTGTAAAAGAATGGAGGCGACGGGCGGACTCGAACCGCCGCATAGAGGTTTTGCAGACCTCCGCCTTAACCACTTGGCTACGTCGCCTCGTACTTTTGGCCGCTGCCGGCCGTTCTGGTGCCGAGGGCGGGACTTGAACCCACACGGGCTTGCGCCCACGGCCCCCTCAAGACCGCGTGTCTGCCAATTTCACCACCTCGGCCGACGGTGCGCCAGTATTATAGCACGCTTGGGGCAGCCTGACAGCCTCTCTCTGCTATAATTTTCCAAGTGGGAGCAGATATGGGTGGGCGTACTATGCGACAGGAGCCTCCCCAGTGCCTGGCGGTGCTGGAGAACGAGGCCGTGGCCCGTCTGGCGGAGCAGCGGCTGCGAGAAGCGGGCATTCCTTGCTACACCCGCAGCCTGATGGGCGGCCCTGGGGTGTGGGGTTCGGCGTTCCAGTTGCCCCATGCCCTTTACGTCTATCCGCGGGATAGTCTAAACGCGCGCGAATTGCTGGGCCTGCCGCCCCTGGAACTGGAAGAACGGGAGCCGTTGCCCCTTGCCGCTGGGGGCCGGGTTTCCTGGTGGCTGGCGCTGGTGGCGCTGATAGTCCTGGTAGTGTTGTCGGCGGTGGCAGGGCCAGTCTTCAGCCGCTTGTACGGCTGGCCGTCTTAATTATCCCTGCTGTCTTCTGGATCGTTTCATTCTCGCCATGCCATGCCATAGGGGCGCTGCTTGCTGCGCCCTGGCATGGCGACGGGACACGTCAAGGGGCGGCCCTACAGATGACTGAGAATGAAATGGCCCTCTTTCTGCTCCCAGCCGCGCGTTGACACCCTGCGGCCCTCTACCTATAATCCCAGCTACGCTGATCCCCTGGGTGAAAGCCATGTCCGCCAGCAGCACGCTCCGCGTCTTGACCCTGGACCTCTATGGCACCTTGCTGGACGTAGAGTCCAGTGTTCTGCTCTCCTTCTCCCAGTTTCTTGCGGGTAAGGGATTCTCCGGCGAGCCGCGCGCCGTGGTGCGCACCTGGGAGTCGGCTTATTTCCAAGAAACCATGATTGAGACTCTGCTGGGGCGCGGGCGAACATCCTTTGAACGCCTTAGCCGCCGCTGCCTGGGCCAGGTGCTGGATGGACTGGGAATTCGCCACACCCCCGGCGACCTAGACACGCTGCTGGCTTCCCGCGACCAGGGCAATCTGTACCCCGGCGTGCAGGAAGGTCTCCAGGCCCTGCGCAGCCGGTACACCCTGGCCGTGCTTTCCAACGGCGACCTGGCTTCCCTGCACCGGGCCGTCGGCAATCTTTCCATCCCCGTGGACCAGATAATATCTGCCGAGCAGGCGGGAGTGTACAAGCCCCACCCTGGCGTGTACCAGACGGCCCTGCGCACCCTGGGCCTGGAGGCTCGGCAGGTAATGCACGTGGCCTCCCACGCCTGGGACGTGCGGGGCGCACGGGCTGCCGGTTTGCTGGGCGCTTACGTGAACCGCACTGGCGCTGCCTACGGCGATTCTAGCCTGCCGCCGGACCTGGAGGCGGTCAGCTTTCCCGAACTCGCCAGGCGGCTGGGTGAGGCCAACCTTTAGCTGGTTGCGGAAGACTGCTGTGTCAATTAGGTACATGATCGGTCTGGTTCCAGAAGCGGCGTTTACAGCCAGGATATATCAGGCGCGCCAAATTATTTGCGGCCAGTATGCTAACTGGGCATCCGAAATGTTTCCGGTGAACATGCCCCTCTCTGCATTCATCTTATGCCCAGAAGAGGCAGTGGCGTCGCTGGACGCTGGGCTTCATCGCTTGGCCCGCGGAGCCAGGGGATTCGCCCTGCGCCCCTTCCAACCTGCCGTTGGCAGCGCTTCTGGCCACATCTTCCTGGACTTTGACGATCCGCAAAACGCCAAACAAGCCATGCCCATTCGCAATCTCCATAGCAAAGTGAGTCAGTTACTGAAAGAAGTCTATGGTGTGGCGGTGGGCTCGCAAGGTGGCGACCACGAATTCAAGCCGCGCATTTTCCTAATGCAGCAGGCCACATTGTCGGAGGATGCCTTCCTTAGTGCCGTAGTTTTCGCTAAAGGTGTGGTCAGTGAACTAATGTCACATCCTGGAGAGTCGCCAATGTTGTGGCGTGCGGGAGGCCAGCTAATTATGATGAGGCTGGAATCCCAGGCCGCGGACGTCGCGCCCGATGGCTGGATCAGGGGTGATTGGGCCAGGGACTTGCGGTTTAATCTGGTGGCAAGCCACCAACTTTAGAACAAGGAGGTTCATTCTATGAAAACCACTACCCAACTCCGGAGGATGCTGGCATCGGGCCAGATGGTCGTTGCGCCCTTTGTGCTGAACGCCCTCCACGCTAAAATTGCCGAGTCCGTGGGCTTCAAGGCAGTCTACATGACTGGCGCGGGCACTGCCGCGGAGCGGGGTTTTCCAGACGTGGGCCTGCTGACTATGACAGAAATGGTGGCCAACGCCAAGTTCATCGCCAACGCCGTAAAAATTCCGGTGGTGTGTGACGCTGACACGGGCTACGGTAATCCGCTGAACGTCCAGCGCACCGTGCGGGAGTATGAGGCCGCCGGTGTGGCGGGCATCCATATAGAAGACCAGCTATTTCCCAAAAAGTGCGGGTTCTTTGAGGGCAAGCAGGTCATCTCCGTCGAAGAACACGTGCAAAAAATTCGCGCCGCGCTGGATGCCCGGACTGACCCGGACTTTGTAATCATTGCCCGCTGCGACGCCTATGCCGTCACCGGCTGGGAGGATACGGTGCGCCGCTGCAAGGCCTACATAGATGCCGGTGCCGACATGGTGTTTGTGGATGGCATCAAGACGGTGGAAGACCTGCGCAGCTATGCCCAGGACCTGGCCGACCTGCCCCGCATGTATAACGGCGACCTGCTGCCCACCCAGGACGTGGCTGCAATGGGCTACCGGCTAATGATTTGCGGCAGCACCATCTGGCTGGTGTACAAGCAGGTGCATGACTCCTTTGAAGAGTTGAAGCGCACCGGCAAGGTGGACCCCAAACGCTACGGCACCCGCTGGGACGTTGCCAATCTGCTGGGTCTGCCCCACGTGTACGAATTGGAACAACAGTACGGGGTAACCGAGCCGAAGTAGAAAACACCCATATACAATTCTACAGTTGCAGGGCACGCAGCAAGGAATTCCTCCCTCCTCCAGCGGCGAAGAGGGGTTCCGGCCTATAGCGACGCCGTTGAACCAATGGTGCCCCTGGGTTACAATAGCTTCAGCGATGCGGCCTGTAACGCGGCTCCCTGGTATGGTGGATTTGTCCCAGGATTCCTGGCGGATGCGCCGCGCCTGCCAGGACCGGGTTCAAGAACTGCTGGAGGGGTTTGGCTACCGCCCGGTGGAGACTCCGATCCTGGAGCCTACCGAGCTTTTCCTGCGCAAGTCCGGCGGGGCGCTAGCCTCCCAAATGTACAGCTTCACCGACTCGGGCAACCAGCAGGTAAGCCTGCGGCCCGAGTTCACCGCGCCCATCATGCGCCACTACCTGGAGCACGCTTCCGGTATTCCCCTGCCTGCGCGATTCCAGTACGCCGGTCCAGTGTTTCGGTTTGAGGAGAATGGGCGGCCCGGCCAGTTCACCCAGGCGGGAGCAGAGCTGATTGGGGCGTCGGGAGTGGCGGCCGACGCTGAAATTATATCTGTCGCTGCCCAGGTGCCCGCTTGTCTAGGCATCTCCGGCGTGCGCCTGGCGCTGGCCGATGCTGGGGTGCTGCATGGTGTGCTGGACGCCCTCAACCTATCGGACCGGGCCAAGAGCTTTGTTTTGGGGCAGGTGTCCGTGCTGCGCCGGGGCACTGAAGCCCTTCCCCAGGTTCTGGCCAGAGCCAGGGAGTTGAACCTGGCGGGCCGTGGGCCGGAGCAGGGTGGCCTGGCAGCGGCCATCGCTGGATTGGATGACAGCCAGGCCCGGCAAGTGCTGGAGGGCTTGTTCCGCTGGCAGGGCGGGGAACCTGTGTCTGCCCTGGCATCCGCTGCTGTTTTGCCGCCACGGACCAGCGGCGGCCTGGGCCAGCGCAATTCCGAGGATGTGGTGGAGCGCCTGCTGCGGAAGTTGCGGGGCAGCGACACTCCGGAGCAAGTGACTCGCGGCCTGGAGTTGGTAGCGCAGTTGGCGCCGCTGCAAGGCACGCCCCCAGAGGTGCTGGAGCGGGCGCGGCCCGTGCTGGCCAAGGCTGGCGCCAACGAAAGCGCCCTGGACCGGCTGAGCAACCTGGCCGGACTGTTGGAAGGTGAGCCAGACCTGGCGGGCCAGGTGCAAGTGGACTTTGGCCTGGTCAGGGAGTTGGCCTACTATAACGGCCTGGTCTTCCAGGCGGCCTGCCCTTCCGGCGACGGCAATGAACCCCAGATGGTGGTGGGCGGCGGCGGCCGTTACGACGGCCTGGCGCGGGCCTTGGGAAGTCGTGGGGCGGTGCCTGCCCTGGGATTTGCTTACAACCTGGAATCCCTGATGGAGCTGCCGGGAGTGAAGTTTTAGGCGGCGCTGCCATGCTATCACGTCAGCCTGAAAAAGATGTTCGCGAGCGGGCCGCATCCGGGGGCCTGCGGCTAGCCCTGCCTAGCGACGGCGAGTTGCACGAGTCCACCCTGACCTTTTTGCGGGACTGCGGTCTGACGGTGCGCCGCCCCAACGCCCGCCGTTACACCGGCGCCATTCCAGCCGTGCCTGGCGTGTCCGTGCTATTCCAGCGCACTGCCGACATCACCCAGAAGGTGGAAGAAGGCAGCGTTGACCTGGGCATCACGGGCCTGGACCGGGCCATTGAGTACTGTACTGACGAGACCCGCGCCGTAACTTTGATGGAAGACCTGGGCTATGGCCGGTGCGACTTTGTGCTGGCGGTGCCAGAGGCCTGGCTGGATGTAGCTTCCGTGGATGACCTGGCGGACCTGGCCCTGGAGTTTCACGGCCGGGGCCAGCAGCTGAGGATTGCCACCAAATACCCCAAGCTCCTGCGCCGCTACTTGTTCCGCCGGGGCATCAACTACTTCACCCTGGTAGCCGTCAGTGGCGCATTGGAGGCGGCCCCCGCCGCCGGCTATGCCGACCTCATCGCCGACCTGACAGCCAGCGGCGCCACATTGAGGGAAAACCGCCTCAAGACCCTGGAGGGCGGCACCATCCTGTCGTCCCAGGCCTGCGTCATCGGCAATCCCCTGCAGTTGGGCCAGTCCCGCCAGACCCTAGAGCTGGCCCGCCAGTTCCTGGAAATGGTGGAAGCCAGGATGCGCGCCGAGCCTTACTACCGTCTTAGCGCCAACGTGCGGGGCCGCTCGCCCCAGGAGGTCAGCGCCACCATCCTGGCCCGCCCGGAGCTGGCCGGGCTGCGGGGGCCGACCATCGCCCGTGTTTATAACGTTGCTGAAGAGGACTGGTACGGCGTGAGCCTGGTGGTGAAAAAGGACCGGCTGCTGGACGTAGTATCCCACCTCCGCGACTGTGGCGCGGTGGACATTTCGGCCACCCAGGTCAGCTACCTTTTTGGCGGCGAGTCGGAGGCGTATCGAAAGCTGGCTGGTACATTGGTGAGAGATTCGTCTGGCAATGAAATCCCCCCTGGCCCCCCTTTGCGAAAGGGAGGCGGGGGGGATTTTGGGCGGCGTCATGCCTAACCTCCCCATGCACCTGTACCTGGCCTACCAGACGGCGGAGCGGCTGGACTGGGGTTTCCTGCATGATAACCTGGGTAGCTGCTGGCTGGGTTCCAGCGCGCCTGACGTGCGGGCCATGACCCACTGGCCCAGGGAGCGCACCCATTTTGCGCCTTTGTCTGTGGAGCAAGTGGGCCAAGGCACCCGTGAGATGTTCCAGCGCCACCCGGATCTGGCTGACCAGGCCCGTGTTTCCAGCGCCACCCGCGCTTTCCTGCTGGGCTATGTCAGCCACCTGACTGCCGACGAGGTGTGGATTACCACGGTATTCCGTCCCCACTTTGATCATTCCCTGGGCGAGGAAGGCCGCGCCACTGGCACCCAGTTGGAGGCCCATTTGTGGGACCGGGCCCTGCAGCTGGACATGGACCGCAGGGTGTCCCAGGCCATGCCCGCGTTCCCCCAGGCCACTGCCGCCCTGGCCTGCGCCGAAAGCGGCGTTTCTGTGGCTTTTTTTGATGACCAGGTATTGCAGGAATGGCGGGCCTGGGTGCAGCGGTTCCTGGGCTGGGAATTTAGCTGGCAGCGGCTAAAGCGGGCCATGAACCGCATGTACCGGGACAACGCTGAAGTGCAAGTGGTGGTGGACCAGTTCCTGGAAGAGATGCCCCGCAGCCTGGAGCGGGTGTATGCTAAAATCCCAGAGGAAAAGCTGGCCGCCTACCAGCAGCAGGCCCTGGATATGACCCTCGCCCTGGCCAGGGAGTGGCTGGAGTAGGGAAATGCATCAATTTTTCCACCCTCCTGAGCCTTCTGCCTGTAAAAGGAGTCCATGAAGCTCACCACCCTACATGGTCTTGAAGAAGCCCAGGGCGTCCTGGTTCGCCGGGACCCCCTGGACATGACCAGCTTGCCGGAATCAGTCCTGGAGCGTACCCGCGAAGCCTTTGGCGAGGGCGTCTCGCCAGCCCAATCGGTGGTGCGAATGCTGGAGGACGTGCGGCGGCAGGGGGACTTTGCCCTCCGCTACTACGCCCGCCTGCTGGATGGCGCAGAGCTGGCTGACCTGCGGGTGGACGAGGCCGAGCTGGCGCAGGCCCGTAGCCAGGTTTCGCCGGAGCTTTACCAGGCTTTGGAACTGGCCGCCCAGCGGGTCCACGCCTACCACCAGTCCACCATGCCCACCCCGTGGCTGGACCGGCAGCAAGGCCTGGGCGAGTTGCTGCGACCCCTGGAGCGGGTGGGCTTATATGCCCCCGGAGGTTCGGCGGCCTATCCCTCCACGGTGCTGATGACCGCCATCCCCGCGCGGGTGGCGGGCGTCAAAGAAGTTGTGCTGGTCACGCCCCGCCGGGGAGCGGAGGCACTGAATCCCGCGGTGCTGGCCGCAGCCCACATCGCCGGTGTGGATGCCGTGTACCAGGTGGGCGGCGTGCCTGCCATTGGCGCCCTAGCCTACGGCACCCAGTCCATCGCCAAAGTGGACAAAATTTGCGGCCCTGGCAACATTTTCGTGGCCTACGCCAAGAAGCTGGTGCAGGGCCAGGTGGACATAGACGGTATATTTGGCCCCACCGAGACTATTGTGCTAGCCGACGATACGGCCCAGCCGTCATTCTGCGCCGCCGACCTGATTGCCCAGGCCGAGCACGATCCCCTGGCCACGGCCATCCTGATAACCAATTCGCCGTCCCTGGTGGAGCGCATTGAGGGAGAGTTGGACCGGCAGCTGGCGGCCATCAGCCGGGGGGAATTGGCCCGGCAGGCCCTGGAGCGGCAAGGGCGTGTGGTTCTGGTGGAGAACTTGGAGGACGGCGTTGCGCTAGCCAACCGCATTGCGCCGGAGCATCTTTGCCTGATGGTGGCCGATCCCTGGGCCTGGGCAGATAAGGTGAAGCACGCCGGCGGTCTGTTCTTAGGGGAATACTCGCCGGAAGTCATGGGCGACTACATTGCCGGCCCCAGCCATGTTATGCCCACCGGCGGCACCGCCAGGTTTGGTTCTGCCCTCAGCGTGCACCACTTCCTGCGCACCATGCCGGTGGTGGGCCTAAGCTCCCGGGACTTCCAGGCCTTGGGACCCGCGGCGGTGCAGATTGCCAAAGCCGAGGGCCTCAGCGGACACTCCGGGGCGGTGCAAATCAGGCTGGACAGTTTGGCGGCGGGGTCCTAGTTGTGAGGGAGTCACCCTCACTCCAACCCTCTCGCATCGAGGGGGCCTTGTTTCAAAAGTAACGATTTCGCTGAGAGAATACGATTTTCATCCAATTCTTGTCGCCCTGAGTCCTTCGGCTGAAGGACGAAGGGTCTAAACTTCCGGAAATTTAGATTCTTCGTCCCGATGCAATCGGGACGAAGAATGACATCTGGAACAAAGCCCATCGATGGAGAGGGCGTGTCAGAAACCTCCTCTCCCCTGGTGGGAGAGGAAAGAGGTGAGGGGTAGATTCACACCCCACGCAAGGTTAAGCAATGAACAACGACGTTAGACAGTTCCTGTTGCCCCACATCCAGCGGCTCCAGACCTACCAGGGAGTGGACTCCATGGAGGTCATGGCGGAGAAGGCCGGCATCCCGCCGGAAAAAATTATCCGGCTTAACGGCAACGAAAATCCCTTTGGGCCGTCACCCAAAGTTGTGGAGGCGCTGGCCCGCTACCAGCACTACAACCATTACCCTGACCCTGAGCAGCGCCGCCTGCGGAATACCCTGTCCCAATACCTGGATGTTGCGCCTGAGTCCATTGTGGCGGGCAACGGCAGCGATGAACTAATAGACCTGGTGCTGCGGATGTTTCTGGCTCCGGGGGACAACATCGTCATACCCACGCCAACCTTTGGCATGTACGCCTTCTCGGCGGAAGTCTGCGGCGGCAAAGCTGTGGCTGTGCCGCGGGACGAGAACTTTGACATTGATGTGGAGGCCATGGTCACCGCCATTGGCCCCAATACCAAGGCGGTATTCTTCGCTTCGCCCAATAACCCCACAGGGAACGTAGCATCCCAGGCCCAGATTAGGGCCGCGCTGGACACGGGCGTGCCGGTGGTGGTGGACGAGACCTATTATGAGTTTTGCGGGCAGACCGTTCTGCCTCTGCGGCAGCAGTATCCCAACCTGATTGTGCTGCGGACTTTCAGCAAGTGGGCTGGCCTGGCCGGCCTGCGAATTGGCCTGGGCGTGATGGACCCGGGCTTGGCCCAGACCATGATGGCCATGAAGCCTCCTTATAGCGTCAACGTGGCGGCGGAGGAGGCCCTAATCGCCTCTCTGTCCGACCGGCCCACCCTGCTGCGCCGGGTGAGGGCCATTGTGGCCGAGCGGGATCGAATGATGGGGCTGCTGGCCCAGATTCCCGGCATCAAGGCTTGGCCTTCCCAGGCCAATTTCATCTTGTGCCAGCTGCCGGAGGGCCGGGGCCAGGAAATCTTTGACGGCTTGTGCCGCAAGGGAATCTTCTTGCGCTACTTTGGGGGCGGCAGGCTCAAGGACTACGTCCGGGCCAGTGTCGGCCTGCCCGCGGAGACCGATGCTGTGGTGGCCGCCTTGAAGGAGTTGATGGGATGACCCAGACGGCCAATCAGTCTCCCAGCCCGCGCCGCGCCTCCCTCCAGCGCCAGACCGGCGAGACCAAAATCGCCCTGACAGTTGACCTGGACGGCCAGGGGCGCTACCAGGTGTCCACGGGCAATGGGTTCCTGGACCATATGGTCTGCCAGCTTGCCCGCCACGGGCTGTTTGACATAACTCTGGACGCCCAGGGGGATGTGCACACCGGCTGGCACCACCTGGTGGAGGACGTGGCCATTACCCTGGGCCGGGCTTTCCACCAGGCCCTGGGCGACGCCAGAGGCATCCGGCGCATGGGTCATGCCTTGGTCCCGCTGGATGAGACTCTGGTGCAGGTGGCTTTGGACCTCAGCGGCCGGGGCTACGCCGTGGTGGACACCGGCCTGGATGGAGTGATGGTGGAGACCCTCTCCGGCGATTTGATTCGCCACTTTCTTGAGGCTTTTGCCGTCGAGGGGAAGCTGAACTTGCACGCCAAAGTCCTGGCGGGCACCAGTCCCCACCACAAGGCCGAAGCGTTGTTCAAATCCCTGGCCCGCGCCCTGCGGGATGCGGTAGAACATGACCCTCGGGCCTCTGGCCAGGTGCCCAGCACCAAGGGCACGGTAACCGGCTAAAGGCCGGGCAGCCAGCCGCCTTGTCCGTGCGAATTAGAACACCCTGGACTTTTTTGGTGTCAGGCGTTGCTGGCGGCCCTTTCCAGCCCCGCGATGTCAATCTTCTTCATTGGCAATAGTGCGGCCATCACCCGCTCGCACCTGGTGTGGTCCGGGTCGTGCAGCAAATCCCACAGCATGGCAGGAACAACTTGCCATGACAGGCCGTACTTATCCGTTAGCCAGCCGCACTGCACTTCCTGCCCGCCACCCTGGGTAAGCTTCTCCCAGTAGTAATCAACTTCTTGCTGGTCGGCGCAGTTCACCACAAAGGAGATGGCCGGGGTGATACTGTAAGTGGGGCCGCCGTTGAGGGCTATGAACTCTTGCCCGCCAATCTGGAACGCCACGGTCATGGCGGTGCCTGCTGGTCTGCCGGACATCTTGTCGGACGCTTCACTGCGGGTCACGTTGAGGATTCGGGAGTCCCTGAATATGGAGGTGTAAAACTCCGCCGCTTCCTCGGCCTGGTCATTAAGCCATAAGAATGGGGTAATCTTCTGCATATGTCCTCCCTGCCTTCTGACGCCAATCAACTGTTCCAAGATTAAATCTATCTCCAGCGCACCTATCAGCCGTCAACCGGCAAATGTCAGCCCCCACCAGTGTGAGACGGGTGGGGGCTGATTGCTGAAACCCGATGGCTAGGAGCTATTGGCTAATCCAGCTTTCTTCCCCGGCGGGATATGAACTCCGGGAAAGCCTGGTCGGCCCCGTAACCCCTTACCTTGTGAGTAGTGAAGTCCTTCTCGTTGAGGAACTGCTGGTGCAAGTTCTCTCCCAGGTGCTGTAGCAGCAGCTCTTTGATGCCGGTTATGGACTCCCTGCGGTTCTTGGCAATGGTAGTGGCAATCTCCATTGCTTTGGCCTTCAGCTGGTCGCAGGGCACCAGGTGGTTCAGCAGCCCAATACGGTGGGCTTCCTCGGCCTCAACCACGCGGCCGGTGAACAGCAACTCCTTGGCGATGGGCCAGCCTACCTGGTTGGGCAGCGTCCAGGTGGAGTTGATGCGCCCGTAGGCCGCGGCCAGGAATCGGAAGGTAGAATGCTGGCAGCCCACCCGCATGTCCAGGGAGGAAGCCAGCACCGACCCGCCGCCGTAGGCCAGCCCGTTCATCATGCCCAGAGTAGGTTTGGGCGAGGCGGACAACTGGTACTGCCACTGGGCCCGCTGCGCCGACCGGGCTTCCCGCTCTTCTTCCGTGCGCTCCCGGGCGTCAGTGCGCTGCTCGTGGATGTCGCCCCCCGCGGAAAAAGCCTTGTGGCCGGACCCGGTGAGGATGATGCAGCCAACTTCATCATCAATGTTGGCGGCGGTCATGGCGTCGTTCAGTTCCATGGTCAGCTGGAAGTTCATGGCGTTTAGCACTTCCGGCCGGTTCAGCGTAATGATGGCCACTCCCTCAGTCTTCTCCAACAGAACATGCTGATAGCCCATGTGAAAGCTCCTCTCACTGATTACAGTATACTTGGCAGAGTGCCTGCATTGTAGGGCTAGCACTGGGGCCAGTCAAATCATCGCCTCATCGCCGCATGTAATGCTTGTGCAAGGGTTACAGGCCCCAAACATGCCGCCGTATGCCCATCAAGTGTCAGATGGCGAATATTATAGTTCGTTGCACAAACTTTTTGGTGCCAAAGGGTGCCCCGTGTCAACTCAAACAAGAATGTTACCGAAGGGCAGATGATTCACTGATCCAGGAATGTTACCGAAGCATTGTTGCCGGGTCCCTGTGATTGGCTGCCGGGGCAAGCTTGGGGTGCTGCCCCAGCCG
>Ga0194132_10001126_pt1 | contig 54337 bp, 63 predicted proteins | sample TA2KigOf80mmetaG_FD_148612 | JGI IMG/M metagenome (GOLD analysis project Ga0194132, IMG submission 148612) | Freshwater microbial communities from Lake Tanganyika, Tanzania - TA2015054 Kigoma Offshore 80m | ecosystem: Environmental > Aquatic > Freshwater > Lake | place: Tanzania: Lake... | reverse complement strand
TCCGAGGATCCAGCCCGAACCGCCGAGCCGCCTCACGACGGCTCAGACCCTCAATCCGCACCGCATGGCGGACCTGCCTGTAAAGTTCCACGCCCTTCATCCCTCCGCCCTCTGCCAAAACCGCAAAGAGCTATCTGCTGCCGGATTTTTACTCCGGCGCAACCGGACAATCCGGCCGCTTCAGTGAGGGATTTTTGCTCCGGCGCTTACAGTAGGCGTTCATCCTCATCCCTTGGAACGACAGATCAACGGCGATCAACCTTTTGTGCTTCCGCAAGATGTCGAGTTGGTGGGGCAGCCACAGGCACGGATCGCCTCCGTGGTATGGCCGCAGCGCTTTGATTTTGGCGATTTCACTCTTGGACAGCCACTCTTTGCTTTCGATTCCCTCCAATGGATCAGCGAAGTCGTGAATGGACCGGAAGATTGGAAAGTGCGTGTTTTTGCTCGGCGGTTTGCCATTGCGCCGAGCCAGAGACGCGGCGACCAGGTCAAGGCTGCTGCGAATGGCGTTGATGATGGCGCCCGCCTCAACGACGGCGAGCGGATCGAGCGTCGCGCGCAAATAGGCAACCATCAGCTTTTCGCCGGTCTTCGGATCGTCCTCCATGACGAGTTCATAAGGGCGACTGCCCATCCAATCGGCGATGCGGCGCTCCAGGACTGGGATTTGGGCTACGGCCCAATCGACGGATGCTTGGGCGTCTAGGAGATCATCGCGCATGTCACTCGCCACTCGGAAGCGCGAAGACCTGATCGCAGCTGTTGCACCGGAAGCGATCCTCACGCCGGCCGCCCCCACCGATGGCGCGCATCGTGGCTCCGCGACGACCACTCACCCAGCAATCCGGACAGGCATAATCAGCCCCGATCTGGCCCGGAAAAGACATCGCGCGCTGATGCGCTATGTCCGCCGTGCTCAATTGCGCCTCTATCTCGGCTTGCCGCGCCTTTATGTCCTCAAGTTCCTTCTTGAGGCGCATCGCATTTCCTTGGAGTTGCGATGCAATTTCGCGAGCTGTCTCGCGAAGATATTGGATGGGCGACATGGGATTGGATGGGCGACATGGGAATCGCTCCTAGGCTGGTTGGCGCCGTCTAGGATAGCGAGAGGCGGGGCGGCTGTAATGGCCGCCCCGCTCGTGTACGCTCAGGCAGGCAGATGTGCCCCTATCAAGATGAGTTGAACGAGAATTGCCCCAAGCAGCCCGGCGATAACGAGCAATGTGAAGGCACTCATTGAGGTGTCGCTGTTGATGTCCAGGATGATCGCGCCGACAATAAATACGAGGGCGATTACCCCGATAAAGGCGCCCGCGGTAAGCGCCAATCCAATGACCGTCGTCATGCTCTCGGATGTGCTAGGGTGCGCATATGACTAGCAAACCACTCTCTCCGGATCTGGACAAGATCGAGATGCGGCCGGACGCATGGGCGCTGACGGAGCGGGCAATCAAAGCCGCCGCCAAGACGCCAGCACAGCCGTCCCGCAAGGCCAAGCGCAAGCGCTCAGTCGTCCGGAAGGCCGGGAAGCGTTAGCTGCGGGTTCTGTGGCGGCAGCGTGCGCTTGTAGCGCTTAGGACGCGCTGGCTTCAGCGCCTTCTTTGGTCCCACAAGTCCGCCGATAGGTGAGCCGCTTCCCAACGACGCCTAGCGCGGCCTTGGTCATGCGCTCCATGTCGCTGAAGCCGAGCCTCACGCGCATGTTGTAGCGGAAGTCGAACTCACCGAGATAGCGCTTCAAATGCTGCTGGCTGACGTGGTGATACGTCCCGACGATGCCGCGCTTGAGGATGCTGAAATAGTTCTCGACCGTGTTCGTGTGCCAGAAGCCGCCGCGAACGTATTCCTCGATCGAGTGGTTGACCGCACCATGGCCCGAGAAGTCGCGGCCCATCGGAACGTAGACCGGAGCGTCGTCCGTCATCAGGTACGACTTGCGGTCAACGTGCGCGGCGAGCACGGGGCGCAGCGTCTTGGCATTGACGGCGGGGACATGGAACGAGCGGACAGCGCCGTCACGTTCAACCAGCGCGAAGGCCGCTTCCTTCGGCGGGACGTGATGCTTGCGATTGGCAGCCTTGCCGCCGATGTACGTTTCGTCTGCCTCAACGACCTTGTTCTGGCCGCCGAGCTGGCCGGGCAGCTTGCCGTCGCGCATGGCCTCGCGGATGCGATGGCACATGAACCACGCGGACTTGTAGGTCATGTCCAGCATGCGGTGGATCTGATGGGCCGAGACGCCCTTCTTGCTGCCGACCATCAGGTGAAAAGCCAGCAGCCACTTGTTCAGCGGGATGTGCGAGCGCTCGAAGATCGTCCCGACAGTGACGGTGAACTGGCTATCGCAGCCCTTGCACTTGTAGAGGCCAGGGCGATGCGCCTTGCCGCGCAGGGCATAGGCAGCGCCGACGACGCCGCACTTCGGACAGACCGGACCATCGGCCCATAACAGCGCTTCCAGCCACTCGCGGGCTTTCTCGCTGTCGTTGAAAATCGGGTTGTTAACGATTGACATGGGACGGCCTCCGAAGCTGAGGCCAAGAATACTATCAGTAGAGTTGGTTTGTCAAAGGTATAATTGCCGGAACCCCGAATGACGATACGCAACGGTCTGGCAACTCACGCTGTTGAAGCCGTCACGTCCTTGCGCCGCTTCGTTGACCAGCGCGACATCCCGTCGAGTGAACCCTTCCACGAGAATTCCGCCGTCGAGGTGGAGCAATGATAGGGCTCAGCAGGCGTGCCGGCTTCTGGCGGCTATGGATCGCCCTCAGTGTCCTTTGGATACTCGGCGTCTATGTCGAAGCGCATCGGCATGAGTGGCAATGCATGTTTCGCTACTGCACCCCGGCCGGGCACCTTTTCGATAATGTCCCTTTCTCAGCCGAGGCCTATTGGGGGTGGCTTTTCATCGCCTTCGCCCCGCCCGCGGCCGCCCTGGCGATGGCTGGGCTGACCGTCTGGATCGGCCGCGGCTTCCGGAAGGCGCCGGTGAAGCCCCGCGGCTGGATCAAGCAGCCAGTTGATCCGATGTCGCCCCGCCCCAGCGCAATCAGCGAGCCGCCTGCCGACGCCCACATCGTGGGGTGGGAGAGGCCAGACGGATCAAAACCAAGATCGTGGTTTCTACTCAGGCCCGGCGCCACGATGTCTCTTGACGGATGATTGAAGCCAGGCATGCACGCGCTAAGCTGGCGCAAATGTCATTCTCGGTGCTGATCGCATTCTGGTCTTGGGGTGCCCTGCCATGCGCAAGCTGTTCGGAATGATGATCGTCAGTTCCCTGCTCGGTTTCGGGCAGATAACGAGCGCGAATCCTTTCGACGACGGCGTCGTCTCATATCATTTTGGCGACTATGAGACTGCACTGAAACTTTGGCGTCCACTGGCTGAGCAAGGCGATGCGAAGGCTCAGTTCAAGCTCGGACTACTTTACGGCAACGGACATGGCGTTGCGCAGGACTACAACGAGGCGGTGAGATGGTTTCGGCTCGCCGCTGAGCAGGGCAATGCAGATGCTCAGGTCTTACTCGGGCACCTTTACGAAGGTGGCCGGGGCGTCTCGCGGGACTATCCGGAAGCGATAAAGTGGTATCGGTCCGCCGCCGAGCAGAACGACGCAGATGCTCAGCGCCGCCTTGGGTACCTGTACGAAGACGGCAAAGGCGTTGCGCAGGATTATGCGGAAGCGGTGAAGTGGCATCAGCTCGCCGCTGAGCAGGGCGACGCGGATGCTCAGCGCCACCTCGGGTACCTACACGAGTATGGCAAGGGCGTCGCGCAGAACTATGCGGAAGCGGTGAAGTGGTATCGGCTTCTTGCCGGGCACGGCGATGCGAGTGGCCAAGTTTCCCTAGGGTACATGTACGATAAGGGACGGGGCGTCGCGCAGGATCATACCGAAGCAGCAAAATGGTATCGGCTCGCCGCTGAGCAGGGCGACGCGGATGCTCAGCGTAGCCTCGGGGACATGTACTACTACGGCAGGGGCGTTGAGCAGGACGATCGACAAGCGGTGACGTGGTATCGGCTCGCCGCCGCGCAAAAGGACAGGTATGCCTCCATCTCTAGTCAGTACTCTCTCGGGCACATGTACAAACATGGCCAGGGCGTTGAGCAGGACTACAAAGAAGCAGTGAAGTGGTTTCGACTCGCCGCTGAGCGCTGGCATGAGGTAGCTCAGAACGAACTGGGGGTCATGTACGAGAATGGGCAAGGCGTCGCGCAGAACTATCGAGAGGCGGTGAAGTGGTTCCGCCTTGCCGCTGATCGCGGATACGCGCCTGCTCAAAGCAATCTCGGGATCATGTACGAAAAAGGACGCGGCGTCGCGCAGGATCATGCCCGCGCTCACATGTGGTTCAATCTCGCTGCAGCATCCTTGATCGGCGAGGACGGTAAGAAGGCGATGGACAGTCGCGCGAAGCTCTCCGCAATGATGACGCCTGCTCAGATCGAACATGCGCAGGAGATGGCTCGAACATGCGGAGCCTCAAACTATAAACGGTGCGGCGAAACAGAAGGCACGCAGACCACGGCAGCCACTCCTTCGCCGCCACCTCAAACCGCTTCTACGGATAGATTCCCAGCGACCTTCTCTTCGGCTACGTCTGTACCTTTGCAAAAGCGGGGCGGCACGTTCGTCATCCCCACTCTCATCAACAACGCTATCAGCCTGAACTTCACCATCGATAGCGGCGCATCCGATGTCATGATCCCTTCGGACGTTGTGACGACGCTGCTTCGCACAGGCACGCTTACCGAAAAGGATTTTGTCGCCAAGAAGACTTACATGCTCGCCGATGGGTCGAAGATGGAATCGCGGACATTCCGCATCAGAACCCTAAAGGTCGGCGACAGGATCGTTGAGGATGTCACCGCCAGCGAGTCACCGGTAGCGGGCGAACTGCTCCTGGGGCAGAGCTTCTTCGGAAAGTTCAAATCGTGGTCTATCGACAACACGAAACTCGTTCTGGTGCTTGAGTGAGTCGATCTGTGCACAATCTGACCGGACTGCTGATCGTCGGCGCTACGAAACCTAGCCTAGTGGCAACTCTCTCAGTTGCGCAAGGGAAAGTGCGGAAATAGAGGCCGCAGCGTTATCGACGGCGAGCGAGCCGACCTCCTGACGCCATCCCCGGGCGAGAACCATGTTCACGCGATGGCGATCTATCTGATGCACTACAACTTCGTTCGCCTTCATCAGACGCTTCGCTGCACCCCGGCGATGCCCGCTGGCGTATCCAAGACGCTGTGGTCGCTAGAGGACATGGTTGCGGTGGTCGACCAGTGGGAAACTGCTCGGAAGGCTCCCGAGCCGATGCCGGAAGCGACTGAGCAATACTGAACACGAGGGGATTGTCATGGGGAAGCGCACCCCCGACGAGAAGCGACGAAGCGCATTCGCGCTAGTCAAATTGCTGCTCAGGCCCTCGCGCGATCTACTGGACAGTCATAGGCGCGAATTTTTGAGAACCGCACTTTACAAGGTGACTGAGGCAGAGGCGGCCAAGTACCAGACGCGCTATCGGTCGGAGGAATCGCTCTCTTCGACACGGCCGGATTGGCAGCACGAGCATGTCTATCAGCGCGCGGCCATGGTCGACAGGTTGCTCAAGGCTGCAAAAAAAGACATCGACAGGATATTGGCGACGGCCATTGGATGCGTTGTGACCAAGGCCGAACATCGCCGATTGAACAAGGTCAAAGGTCTGGACGGCTGGCGCCGCTATGCCAAGGCCGGGATTGTCGTTATTGATACGAAGTCAGGCCGCCGGCTGAACCTGACTACTCGGGCGCCCCGCCGGTCATCGCCAAACTGACCCACTACCCCACCCTCTGCCAGTTCGCTAGTTCTCAGACGATTTCGAGATAATCGGAGTGAAAAATGGGTGGCTTCGGATCGGGCCGGCGGCGCGGATGGCCACGCGCAACGGTGGATTCCTGTTTCGCGATCGATGTGAATCGGCTTCGGAAGTGGGGCGGCCTTACACCCGGAACGTCATGCGCCCTGTCTTGGATCGGTGATGATGATCAAGCGCCTTCCATTGAACTCCATGCCGGCGCCGACAGAGTGACCCTCTCCTATCGGGTGCGCATCGGCGACGATGCATCGCAAGACGTGGAGGAGTGCGTCCTGGTCGTGCGCGCTGCGTGCCGGCTCGGCGGCGATCGACCCTATTTCCTATGCCCAGGCGTCGTAGGCGGGATCGCCTGCGCGAGGCGGGCCGTGAAGCTCTACGCGCTCGGCCCCTACTTTCTCTGTCGACGCTGCAACCAGGTTCCCTACACCAGTCAAAGCGCAAGTTCGGGTGTTCGAGCTAACCGACGAGCGCAGAAGATCCGAGACCGGCTTGGCGGCAGCACCAATCTGCTCTTGCCGTTTCCCACGCGCCCAAAGGGTATGTGGTGGCGTACCTACGCTCGATTGCGCGATGACCACCGCCGGGCGGACATACGGGCGGACGAGGTCTTCTCGGCGAGAACCCAGCGCCTTCTGGCCTGGGCAAGAAAGTCGAACGGAAGAGGAAGGTCCGCATGGACGGCCCACCGGCTCCCTAGCCTCTCAACACGGAATGAGGCTGCCTCTTAGGCGACCTGCGCATGCGCCCTGACCGGCACTCGCCGGCCGAGCGACGCCCCCGGACCTTCGGTTCTACAAACCTCGGCCTACGGCGTTCTTAGAGCAGTACTCGCACTGCGCGCAGACAGGGAATAAGGGGCCGCGCGTAGATCGCGGATCTCCTCCTTCGGTCAACGACGCGAGCACGCCCTGCGGGCAGGGTCGAAATCCCTCCGCGCGCTTCCCCAGCGCTTCCCCTAGAGCGCAGCCGGCTACTCCAATATCGCAGATAGGCCCGGATTTATTGGCGACCCCGAGAGGACTCGAACCTCCGACCTCCAGTTTAGGAAACTGCTGCTCTATCCAGCTGAGCTACGGGGTCGCTTGAGAGCGCTGTATAGCAGCACATGGCCGTCAGCCCAAGACCCGGCGGGCGGAGGCTAGGAGATGCCCCAGACCCCGTTCCGGCAGATGGTCCACCAGAAGCCGTTCGAGGTGTTGACCCGCTCGAACTCCTCGCTGACCGCGAGCGCGACTCCCGGGTGAAAGCCGACTCCGTCATAGGTGATGAAGTCGCGATCCTGGATCACCTTCGCCACCTCGATCAGCCTCGGCTCGAGGGTTTCGAGATCGTCGCCGCAAATGACTGAGAACGCCGCCTTCGAAAGGCTCTTGGCGAGCTCGATGTCGCGCTTCACCTCGGCGTAGTAGTGCGACCCGTCGATGTAGATGAAGTCGAACAGCCCCTCGCGGAAGAACGGTAGGATGCGGGAAGCCCTCCCCCGCATCAGCACGAGCTCGATGTCGTTGTCGGGCTTCTCCTCGGCTTGGAACATCTCCCTGACGGCGGCTGTCATCGCTGCCTGGGGGAGCTTGTCCATCAGGCGGTAGCTGGGGTTGGCGTTGCCGTCGCGATCGACGTTGGTGATGTAACGGCCCCACGCATCCACCATGAACAGGGATGAGCCGGGCGGGAGCGTCTCCATCCAGATCCTGGTCGAGCCGCTGCCGAACCAGGTCCCGATCTCAAGCGCGGTGATCGGCTTCGAGAAATTCTCGGGAATGATCGCGCGCATCGCCGGGATTCGATTCTCTTGCAGCTGGTTGCGATGCGACGGCACGAGCTTTCCCAGATCACCCGCATCGGTGCCGGCCGACGCCTTATTGGCCAACATCGCAAACGACATGGACAGTACATGCGGCATTGCCTTCGCCTCGCCCTTCGACCCGGAGCGAGACAAGTCATCGACCCACTCAAGCGCCTGCGCGAGAGCGCGCTCGTCGCTCCGGAGAAGTTCCGTCAGATCGCCTTCGAGGGCGGCGAAGCCGCGGCGAACCTCCTCGAACTGCGATCTTTGATAGTAGGCCTTCAGAAATCCGAGGATGCGGGCAATCCCCGCTTCGCGATCGGGAGGCGCGCCAGGAGCCGATGACATCGTCGCTTTCCGAACCTCCCAGGCGGCCTGTTCATCCAGGCGATCGCCTCAATGTACCGTTGGAAAGGCGGAAAGGTCAGCACGATTCACCGGCAGCGCAGGCGGCTGGAAATCCTCCTGTGCCAGCGCGTAGACTGCGCCCCCTAATCGACACGCCCTAAGGGGGAAACGATGGCGAAGCGGAAAGCGCCGGACCTGTCCGTGGCCGGGCTCAAGGTGGTGATCACCGCGGGCGCCGCCGGCATCGGCCGGGTGATCGCCGAGGCCTTCGCCGATGGCGGTGCCCATGTCGAGGTCTGCGACGTCGCCAAGGACGCACTCGCCGATCTCAAGAAGAAGCGCCCGGACATCGCCGGCCACCTCGCCGACGTCGCCGATCCGAAGGCGATCGCCAGGTTCCTCGCCAAGGCCACCAAGGGCGGTCTCGACGTGCTGGTCAATAATGCCGGCATCGCCGGCCCGACCGCACCGATCCATGAGATCGACCCGAAGGATTGGCATGCGACGATCGATATCAATCTCAACAGCATGTATCACTGCACGCGGCTTGCCGTGCCGCTGCTGAAGAAGGCCAAGGGTGGCTCGATCATCAATCTCTCCTCCGTTGCCGGCCGCCTCGGATTCCCTCTGCGCACGCCCTATGCCGCGACCAAGTGGGCGGTGGTCGGCCTGACCAAGAGCCTCGCCATGGAGCTCGGTGCCCACAAGATCCGGGTGAACGCGATCCAGCCCGGCATCGTCCGCGGCCCCCGTATCGACCGCGTGATCGCGGCGCGCGCCAAGGCGAACGGCCTCAGCTTCGACAAGCAGCGCGACCTGCTGCTGTCCAAGGTATCGCTCCGCACCGATGTGACCCCGGAAGACATCGCCGCCATGGCGATCTTCCTGGCGTCCCCCGCAGGCAGCCGGATCTCCGGCCAGGCGCTCAGCGTCTGCGGCAACGTCGAAACCCTGGGCTGACGCGCCTTTCAAGAGACGAAGGACATTTCCATGGCTGCGAAGCAGCGTAAGGTCATCATCACCTGTGCCGTCACCGGCTCGATCCACACGCCGACGATGTCGCCGCACCTGCCGCTGACGCCGGACGAGGTCGCAACCGACGCGATCGCCGCCGCCGAGGCCGGCGCTGCGATCCTGCACCTGCATGCGCGCGACCCCAAGGACGGACGGCCGACGCCCTCGCCCGACGTGTTCATGGAGTTCCTGCCGCGCATCAAGCAAGCCTCGAACGCGGTGGTGAACATCACCACCGGCGGCGGCCACGGCATGACACTGGCCGAGCGCCTGGCCGCGCCGCTGCGGGCGAAGCCCGAGATGTGCTCGCTCAACATGGGCTCGATGAACTTCGGCCTCTACCCGATGCTCGATCGCTACAAGGAATTCAAGCACGAGTGGGAGCGCAAGCATCTGGAGAACAGCCGGGACTTCATCTTCCGCAACACCTTCAAGGATATCGAGGAGGTGCTGAAGACCCTCGGCGAAGGCCATGGCGTCAAGTTCGAGTTCGAGTGCTACGACGTCGGCCATCTCTACACGCTCGCCCACTTCGTCGAGCGCGGGCTGATCAAGCCGCCCTTTTTCGTGCAGACGATATTCGGCATCCTCGGCGGCATCGGTCCCGACCTCGAGAACGTCGACCACATGAAGCGCATCGCCGACAAGCTGTTCGGCGAGGACTATTACTGGTCGATCCTCGCCGCCGGCCGCTTCCAGATGCCGTTCCTCACCCATGCCGCGACCATGGGCGCCAATGTCCGTGTCGGCCTCGAGGATTCGCTCTGGCTCGGCCGCGGCAAGCTCGCCAAGTCGAATGCCGATCAGGTCGCCAAGATCCGACGCATCATCGAGGAACTCTCGATGGAGATCGCGACGCCGGACGAAGCCCGCCAAATGCTGGCGCTCAAGGGCGGCGACGCCGTCGGGTTCTGATGGCTATCAGCGGCAAGACCGCCGTCTACGGCATCATCGCCGATCCGATCGGGCACGTCCGCGGACCGACCATCTTCAATCCCCTGTTCGAGAAGCTGGGGATGGATGCGGCGATGGTGCCGTTTCATGTCGGCGCGGCGTCGCTATCGCGTGCTGTCGCGGGATTCCGGGCGGTCGAGAGCCTGAAGGGCTGGCTCGTCACCAACCCGCATAAATTCGCGATGTTCCATCTCTGCGATCAGGTCGACGCCTCGGGCACGCGGCTTCAGGCGGTGAATGTCGTTCGCCGCGAGGCCGACGGGCGGCTGATCGGCGGCAACTACGACGGTGCCGGCTTCGTCAACGGGCTCCGCCATGACGGTATTGAGCCAAAAGGCCTCGACGTCCTGATGCTCGGCGCCGGCGGCGCCGCCTATGCCATCGCCTTCGCGTTGGCCGAGGCCGGCGTCCGTCGCCTGACCATCGCCAACCGCACGCGCGAGAATGCGGAGAGATTGGCGGCGGCAACGCGGAGGTTCTTCGCGGGATTTGCGGTCGAGGTCGGCGAGGCTGCGGCCAGCAGCCAGGACGTGGTCATCAACACCACCTCGGCCGGGCTCAAGCCTGAGGATCCGCTGCCGCTGGACACATCAGGTCTCAAGCAGACGACGACCGTCGTCGACATCATCATGAACCCCGAGATGACCAAGCTGCTGACGCTCGCCAAGGAGCGGGGCTGTCGCATCCATCTCGGCCGTCACATGCTGGATTCCCAGTTCCCGCTGCTCGCCCGTCATCTGGGCGTGCCTATATCCTGAAAGCAAGAGGAGGAAACCATGGCCAAGCTCAAGATCTACGGCATCGCCAAGTCGCGCGCCTTCCGCACGCTCTGGGTCGCCGAGGAAGCCGGCGTCGCGTTCGACCATATCCAGACCACCTTCGGCGAAGACTCGAAGCAGCCCGAGTTCCTGAAGATCAATCCGATGGGCCAGGTGCCGGCGATCGAAGATGACGGCTTCACGCTGTCGGAGTCGATGGCGCTCAACCTCTATATCGCCAAGAAGTACGGTAAGGGCGGTCTCTATCCATCCGATCTCCAAGGCGAGGCCAAGTGCTGGCAGTGGGCCTTCTTCGCCGCGACATCGCTCGAGCGCTCGATGGGCCTCTTCGTCGCCAATACCTATGTGCTGCCGGCCGAGAAGCGGAACGCGGCGGTCGCCAAGGAGAATCTCGAGGCAGTGAAGCGCCTGATCGCGTCGGTCGATGCCCAGCTCGCCAAGGGACCATACCTTCTCGGCCAGAATTTCACCGTCGCCGACCTCTGTGTCGCCTCGGTCCTCTACGGTGCCTGGTTCAACAAGCACGACTTTTCGGCGACGCCTAAGGTCAAGGACTGGCTCGAGCGCTGCCTGACGCGGCCGGGTGCGATGGGCGCACGGACGCTGCGTGAAGCGGCATAGGACATACGGCCGCACCGACGGCGAGCAACGGCGGCGGGTTGAACTCAACCCGCCGTCGGTCCGTTAAGATCCCGATGCCCCCGTTCATCGAGGATTACGGCCTTATCGGCAACATGATGTCCGCCGCGCTCGTCGGCCGCGACGGGTCCATCGACTGGTTGTGCCTTCCCCGCTTCGACTCTCCGGCATGCTTCGCCTCGCTCCTGGGCGGGCCCGAGAACGGTCGCTGGCTGATCGCGCCACGCGAGCGGAACTGCAAACGGTCCCGACGTTATATCCCCGACACCGCCATTCTCGAGACCCGCTTCGAAACGCCCGAGGGCGCGATCACGCTGACCGACTTCATGCCGTTCAGCGAAGATGAGAAGAAGGCCGATGTCGTCCGCATCGTCCGCGGCGAGCGCGGTCAGGTCGACATGGCGATGGAGCTGACCCTTCGCTTCAACTATGGCCAGACAGCACCCTGGGTGCGCCGCCGCGACTATGGCTTGAGTGCGGTCGCCGGCCCCGATGCGGTCGAACTCCATACGCCCGCCCCACTGGCGGGCCGGGATATGCGAACCCTGTCGGCCTTCACCGTTCGCGCCGGCGAAAGCGTGCCGTTCACGCTTTCCTATCACCGGTCGATCGCACCGCCGCACTTCGTTCCGGATCGGATGGAAAGTCTCGACCGCACGGCCGCTTGGTGGCGGCAATGGACCAAGAGATGCCGATTCCATTCGGACAACAAAGTCTGGCGCGATGCCGTGATCCGCTCGCTGATCACCTTGAAGCTCCTCACCTTCGGGCCGAGCGGCGGCATCGTCGCCGCGCCCACGACCTCGCTGCCGGAGGCGATCGGCGGCGCCCGGAATTGGGACTATCGCTATTGCTGGCTTCGGGATTCCGCGCTGACGCTCTATGCGCTTCTGAATGCCGGCTACCGCGAAGAAGCCGAGGCTTGGCGGCAATGGCTGCTACGAGCCGTCGCCGGCCATCCGCAGCAGCTACAGATCATGTACGGGCTGACCGGCGAGCGCTGGCTTCCCGAGAACGAAATTCCCTGGCTCGCCGGCTACGAAGGCAGCAAGCCTGTCCGAGCCGGCAATGCCGCTATGGATCAGGTCCAGCTCGACGTCTACGGGCAGGTCATGGACACGCTGCACGTTGCGCGCGATGCGGATCTGAGCCCGCTCGACGAGGCTTGGCGCCTGCAGAAAGTGCTGCTTTCGCATCTCGAGAAGATCTGGAACCGGCCCGATCAGGGCATCTGGGAGGTCCGTGGACCGCCCAAGCACTTCACTCATTCCCGCCTGATGTGCTGGGTCGCCTTCGACCGGGCTATCAAGACCGCCGAGCAATTCGGCCTGGAAGGACCGGTCGACGCCTGGCGCGGGATACGCGACGTGATCCACGCCGACATCTGCGCCCGAGGCTACGACCGCAAGCGCAACACCTTCGTACGCGCTTTCGGCGAGGCGCCGCTCGATGCCGCGCTGCTCCTGATGCCGCAACTGGGTTTCCTCGCACCCGAGGACCCGAGGATCGCCGGAACCGTCGATGCCGTGGAGCGCGAGCTGCTGCGAGACGGATTCATTCGCCGCTACGCGACCGAGGACGTCGACGACGGCGTCGGCGGGCATGAGGGCGCCTTTCTCGCCTGTTCCTTCTGGCTTGCCGATGCCCAGGTCATGCTCGGCCGGACCGACGCGGCAACGGCGCTGTTCGAACGGCTCCTATCCATCCGCAACGATCTCGGGCTGCTGGCCGAAGAATACGATCCGATCCTCAGGCGTCAGGTTGGCAACTTCCCGCAGGCCTTCTCGCATGTCGGTCTAATCGACACCGCCTTCAACCTGACCGAGATGCGCGGCCCCGCCGTCCAACGTTCCGCGCGCGAGGCACCGGCACCGGCGAAAGCCGCCGACGACGATTGGAACCGATCGCCACGTAGCGCTGGGGTCAACCGGCAGGGGGCCGGTCGAGGTACGGGCTGACGTGCTGCTCGAAGCAGGCCGGGCAGATGCCGTGGCTCAGCCTCGCCTGGGACGGGCCGCCAGCCCGGTAGTAGGCTTCGGGCGTGGTCCATTCCCTGTCCTCGTCCGATCTCCCTCTCATGGATACGGACTGGCAATAGGAGCAGATGCTGACGATCGGCAGGAGACTCGCCTTCGCGAGGTTCGCCCGGGCGTACTCGAAGTCGAAGAGGCCGATCGGAGGCCTGCTCTGCTCGTTAAGCGTCACCGACTGGAAAAGAGCGCCGCTCACATGCCCGTCCCGGCCGATCGGGCTGATGGACATCCACAGGTCCCGCCTCATATCGGGCGCGTCGCACCGGAACCTGAAGCTGACGCGGGGCAGATCGCCCGAGAACATCCGGCCGAGATAACCGCTATAGGCGCCGGCGACTTCCTCCCCCTCGACGAAGGTCATGATCGGCCGGCCGATAATCTGGGCAGGGTCCGCGATGGACTTACCGCCGTTTTCCCGGGCGAAGTGCCGCCAGTTTCGCTCGCCGCAGGCGATGATCACCTGGTCCCGGTTGACGACATGCGCGACGCCGTCCATTGCCTCCAGCAGCGACTGGAAGGATGGCGAACCCAGGTCAGAAACCCCCTCGGCACGTGCCATTCGCCCCTCCAAAGGCAAGCCTAAGCACTGCTCCCTCCTTCAGCGACTTATAGGCCGATCACCAGCGGGGAGGAGAGTTGCCGGACGGCCTTGACCACCGCCATGCCGACAATCTTGCCGGTCTTGGGGTTGCTCTCGGTCGGCAGGATGTCCTCGACGAAGGTGAAGCTGCCGAAAGCGCCGCGAGCGCGAACCTCGATGACGTGGGTCGTAATCGTCGGATCGGCGACGATCTTGAGATGCGTCTTGTCGAGCCCGGCGCCGGCAAGCGCTACGGCGGCGGAGATGTTGACGTTCTGCGGATAGCGCCGGGCGCCGTCGCGCACCGGCCCTTCATAGACCGTGAAAGGTTCCTTCAGCGTCTTCAGGTCGACCATGCCCTCGGCTTCGGTGCCTAGCCAGGCCGAGGGCTGCTTCCGCACCGTCATCACCACCTCGTCGAGCCCGCCGATGGCAGCGCCAGAGAGCGTATCCAGCGCGCCGATGCCGGCCGACGGCAGGACGAGACGATGGCCATTGGCCTTGGCCGTCGAGATCAGCTGCGTCCTTAGGGCGTCGTCGGTCAGCGCCCCGACCGAGGTCACGAGCAGGTCCGCCCGCCGCAGGGCACGCTCGGCATGATCGCGGACGCATTGGTGTCCCGCGCCCTCGACGAAGGCGTCGACTTTGACCTTGAAGAAGGCATCCGGCTCGTTCGTGACCAGGAAGCGGGACTTGCCCTCGCGCGGCTTCCGCACCAGCGCCGAGGCGATCTCGACATCGGGCAGCACGCCGGAGGCGATGGCGGCCGCCACCTGCTCGCCGATAGCCCCCAGCCCCATCAAGCCGATCCGGAACATCTCATCCCCCCTTTGCGCCGTGGCGTTCGCGCCAGAGGCGCTTGGCGCTTTCCGGCACCGCGGCCTTCTCGCCGGTCGAATTGACGAACATGACGAGCAGCGTCGTCGCGCGGTTGACCTGCCCCTCGCCCCGCTTCCAGGTGCCGTAGGTCATGACCAGGCTCGAGCTGCGGAAGCTAACGACACGCGCGCCGTACAGGACCTCGTCACGATAGTGCAGCGGCTTGTGGTACTCCGCCTCGATCTTGGCCAGGACCGGCCCAGGCTCGTCCACCTTGAGCTCATGCCCGATCTCGGCCATCGCCCGGATGCGGCAGTCCTCGTACCATTCGAGATAGCTCGTGTGGTTCACATGCGCGTAGGCATCGACCTCGCTCCAGCGCACCTGATGGCGCACAAGGATCGGCCAGTCGCCTTCGACCTTGAACTCGGCGCGAAGCGCATCATCCAGAACCAGCGTCATCTGTCTCGCATAGCCCGATTGGTGTGACACCGGAAGCCTCGCCTTGACACGTCCGAAACGAGCGCGCTCCCCTGAAGTCATGCCAGACACGAGCCCTTCCCGCGACCTCTATCCTGCGATCGAGCCCCACGAGACCGGCACACTGCCGGTCGGCGACGGCCACACGCTCTACTACGAGGTTTCGGGCAACCCGAAAGGCAAGCCGGCGCTCTTCCTGCATGGCGGGCCCGGCAGCGGGACCCAGCCGCTGCAGCGCCGCTTCTTCGATCCGAAGCGCTATCGCATCGTGCTGTTCGATCAGCGCGGCGCCGGGCAATCGACGCCGCCGGGGTCGCTCGAAGCGAACACGACGCAGCACCTGGTCGCCGACATCGAGGCGCTCCGCCGCCACCTCGGCATCGCTCGCTGGGTCGTGCTCGGCGGCTCCTGGGGCTCGACCCTGGCGCTCGCCTATGCCGGCGCGCATCCGGAGGCCTGCACGGCGCTGGTCGTGCGCGGCATCTGGCTCGGGCGCAAGCGCGACATCGACTGGTGGATCTATGGGCTCAACCGGATCTATCCGGATTATTGGGAGGAGTTCGCCGGCCACCTCCACCCCTGGGAACGCGACGACATCGTCGAGGGCTATGCCCGCCGGCTGCTCGATCCCGATCCCAAGGTGCACATGCCGGCTGCTATCGCCTGGCGCGCCTTCGATCAGCGCGTCTCGACGCTGCTGCCGCAGCCGAGCGATCCGGCGCCGCCGGGACCACGTACGCTCGCGGTCTCGCGGATCGAGAACCACTATGTCCGCAACCTCGCCTTCCTCGGCGAGGGCGAGCTGCTGCGCGGCGTCGGCCGCTTCCGCCAGGTGCCGGGCGTGATCATCCATGGCCGCTACGACATGATCGCCCCCATCGACGGCGCCTTCGCGCTGGCCCGCGCTTGGCCGGAGGCCGAGCTCGTCCTGGTCGAGGGCGAGAGCCACTCGACCTCGGACCCCGGCATCCGCCAAGCCATGCTGGAGGCGGCGGACCGCTTCGCGGACCTCGCCTGAACGCCTTTTCTTGACACCCCAGGCGCCCCGGGCGGACACTTTCACAAGCGAAATCATCGCTTAAAAGCAGGCGCGCGTGCCCGACCAGACCCTTCCGGCCGACCTCTATCCCGCGATCGAGCCCTATGAGAGCGGGATGTTCCCGGTCGGTGACGGGCACGAGCTCTATTACGAGCTCTGCGGCAACCCGAAGGGAAAGCCGGTCGTCTTCCTTCATGGCGGCCCCGGCAGCGGCTCCCAGCCCGAGCACCGCCGCTTCTTCGACCCGAAGCGCTACCGCATCCTGGTCTTCGACCAGCGCGGCTGCGGCCGTTCCAAGCCGATCGCGTCGATCGAGAACAACACCACCCAGCACCTGATCCGGGACATTGAGGCACTGCGCGAGAAGCTCGGCGTCAAGCGCTGGGTCGTCTTCGGCGGCTCCTGGGGCTCCACGCTCGGCCTCGCCTACGCCATGGCGCATCCGGAGGCGTGCACGGCGCTGGTGCTGCGCGGTATCTGGCTATGCCGGAAAGCCGATCTACAGTGGTGGCTCTACAGCGTGCGCTCGATCTTCACCGAGTATTGGGACGATTTCGCCAACTACCTGCCGCCGGACCAGCGCGGCGACATCCTGGAAAACTACTTCAAGCTCCTAGTCCATCCCGATCCGGCCGTGCACATGCCGGCGGCCGCCAATTGGAAGACCTACGAGTCGCGGATCGCCAGCCTGATCCCGAAAGCCGGCGCCGAGAAATCGCAGAGCCCGCGCACGCTGGCGATGTCGCGGATCGAGGCGCATTACATGCGCAACGCCGTCTTCCTGCCCGAGAACGCCCTGATCGAGGCGGTGCCGCGCTTCCGCCACGTGCCGGGTGTCATCGTCCATGGCCGCTACGACGTGATCTGTCCCGCCGAGAACGCCATCGCGCTCTCGCGCGCCTGGCCCGAGGCCCAGCTCACCATGGTGCCCGATGCCGGCCACTCGGCGATGGAGCCCGGCATCCGCTCCGCGCTCGTCGCCGCTAGCGACCGTTTCGCCGAACTCGACTAGAGGAGAGACCGCCATGTTCGCACGCTGGCTGGCCATTGCCGCCGTTCTTGTCGCCGCGCCCGTTTCGGCCCAGGAGCTCAGGATCGGGCTTGGCGCCATGGCGCGGTCGATCGACCCGCACTTCTATAATTCCGGCCCGGACGTGGCGAATATGCTCCACGTCTTCGACAAGCTAGTGCTGCAGGATGAGAAGCAGGGCCTCATTCCTGGACTGGCCACGTCCTGGAAGGCAATCGACGACACCACCTGGGAGGTGAAGCTGCGCGAAGGCGTCACCTGGCATGACGGCTCACCCTTCACCGCCGAGGACGTCGCCTTCACGGTGAAGCGCGCGGTCGACGTGCCGAAGTCAGGCTCGCCCTTCGCGCTCTACGTCAGCACGATCAAGGCTGTCGAGATCAAGGGCCCTCACCTCGTCCATCTGAAGACAGCCGCGCCGGCCCCGCTGCTCCCCTGGGATATCTCGACCTTCGGCATCATCTCGAAGAAGCACGGAGAGACAGGCGCTACCGAAGACTACAATTCCGGCAAGGCGACGATCGGCACCGGCCCCTACAAGCTCGTTTCCTTCTCGCCGAACGAGCGCATCGTCTTGCAGCGCAACGGCGCCTACTGGGGCAAGAAGGAACCCTGGACCAAGGTCACCTTCACGCTGATCGCCAATCAGGCGTCGCGCACCGCGGCGCTGCTCGCAGGCGACGTCGACGCGATCGACACGGTCGCGACCCAGGACATCGCGCGAATCAAGTCGACCGCGGGTCTTGTCACCTGGCCATCGTTGTCGAACCGCATCATCTATCTGATCCAGGACAGCCATCGAGACGTCGCCGAACATGTTCGCGACGTCGACGGCAAGCCGATGACGGTCAACCCGCTGAAGGATCCGCGCGTACGCCAAGCGCTCTCGCTCTCGATCGCGCGCGACGCGCTGGTCGACCGCATCATGGAGGGCGAGGGCGTTCCGAGCGGCCAGCTGGTGCCGCCCGGCCTTTTCGGCCATGACCCGAGTCTGAAGACGCCGGCGCAGAACATCGATGCGGCGAAGAAGCTGCTGGCAGATGCGGGCTATCCGAAAGGCTTCCAGCTCACCTTGCACGGCTCGAACGGCCGCTATCTCAACGACGCCAAGATCACCCAGGCGATCGGCCAGATGTTCGTGCGTGCCGGCATCGCGACCACGGTCGAGACGCTGCCGCGCGCCGTGTTCGGCACGCGCGGCAACGAGTTCGGCTTCTCGGTCGGGCTGTTCGGCTGGGGCACCGACACCGGCGAGGCGGCTTCGCCGCTCAAGTCGCTGATCCACACCAAAGGCCCGGGTGGAGCCGGAGCGTCCAACCGCGGCCGCTACTCCAACCCGAAGATCGACGCGGTGATCGTCGAGGCGCTGCGCACCATCGACGACAAGAAGCGCGAGGCGCTGCTGCAGCAGGCCACCCGCATGGCGATGGAGGATGCCGCGATCATCCCGCTCTACTTCCAGGTCAACACCTGGGCGACGCGCGGCCCCATCGTGTGGACGCCGCGCACCGACGAATTCACGCTTGCCATGTCCGCGAGGCCGAAATGACTGCCGATAGCTCTTCCCGCAAGTTCACCCTCGCCGACGCCCGGGCGCAGTTCCCGGGCGCCGACCGCTGGGTCTACGCCAATGTCGCCTCCAAGGGCATCATCTCGCAGGCGAGCCGCGACGCGATCGACGAGGTCGCCGACGCCCAGCTCAACGGCGACGAGATCAAGGAGGAGTACAGCGGCTCGCTCGGCCGCGTGCGCGCCAACTTCGCCAGGCTGATCGGCGCCAAGCCGCACGAGGTCGCGGTCACCAAGAACGTCTCCGAAGGCCTGAACGCCATCGGCTCGGCGATCGACTGGAAGAAGGATGACAATGTCGTCATCTGCACCGAGCTCGAGCACCCGAACAACGTCTATCTGTGGATGAACCTTGCCGAGAAGCACGATATCGAGGTGCGCGGCGTGAAGTCGAATGACGGCATGATCGATGCCGCGACCGTGGCATCCGCCGTCGACGGCCGCACGCGGGTCGTCTCGGTCTCGACCGTGACCTTCACGCCGGGCTACCGCACGGACGTCGCCGCGATCTCGAAGGCCGCCCACAAGGTCGGCGCGCTGATGCTGGTGGATGCCGTGCAGTCAGCCGGCGTGCTCAGCCTCGATGTCGAGAAGCTCGGCATCGACGCGCTCGCCACATCGACCAGCAAGGGGCTGCTCGGCGTCATGGGCCTCGGCATGCTCTATGTCAGCGACCGCTGGGTCGAGAAGCTGCGGCCGGCCTGGGTCGCGCGCTTCAGCGTCGTCACCGGCAAGCATGAATCGGACCTCGGCGACGGCGTGCTGCGCCTGCAGCCGGATGCGCGCCGCTTCGAGATCGGCAACTACAACTGGATCGGCATCGCCGCTCTCGACGCCTCGCTCGACCTGCTGCTCGGCATCGGCCCGGACAAGATCGAGAGCCACGTGATGGCGCTGTCGAACCGGCTCGCCGGCGGACTCCAGCAACTCGGCTATCCGGTCTGCCGGCCGAAGGAGGACTGGGCCCGCAGCCACATCGTTACCATCGGCACGCTCGGCGCGGGCGACGCCTATACCTCCGACGACGAGCAGCTGAACAAGCTTTCGGCGGCGCTGAAAAAGGCTGAAGTGAAATTCACCGTCCGCCGCGGCCTCGTGCGCTTCGGCCTGCACCTCTATAACAACGAGGCGGACATCGACAAGATCCTGGAGATCGCGCGATCGGCGGCGCACTGACGCGAGCGCATGGACGATCTCTCGGGCCTCCTCGTCGTTAGCCTCGAGCAGGCGGTCGCAGCTCCCTATTGCTCCGGCCGCCTCGCCGATTCCGGCGCGCGGGTGATCAAGATCGAGCGGCCGGAGGGCGATTTCGCCCGGCGCTACGACAAGGCGGTCAAGGGCGAGTCCGCCTATTTCGTCTGGCTCAACCGGGGGAAGGAATCCCTGACCCTCGACATCAAGGCCGAGGCCGACAGCGCGCTGCTGTCGCGCATCCTCGCCAAGGCCGATGTCTTCATCCAGAACCTCGCCCCCGGCGCCGCCGAGCGCGCCGGCTTCGGCTCCGATGACTGGCGGAAGCGCAATAAACGGCTGATCACCGTCGACATCTCGGGCTATGGCGAGGACGGGCCTTATGCCGAGATGAAGGCCTATGACCTGCTGGTGCAGGCCGAGACCGGGCTCTGCTCGATCAATGGCGGACCGGAATCGCCGGCGCGGGTCGGCGTCAGCGTTTGCGACATCGCCGCCGGCATGGCCGCGCATGCCCAGGTCCTGCAGGCACTCTACGCCCGCGAGAGGACAGGCGAAGGCCGCGGCATCAAGACCTCGCTCTTCGCCGGCATGGCCGACTGGATGACGGTGCCGTACCTGCACCAGGTCTATGGCGGCAAGGCTCCGGAGCGGAGCGGCCTCGACCATCCCTCGATCGCACCCTACGGCCCCTACAGCTGCGCCGACGGCTCGGTGCTGGTCTCGATCCAGAACGAACGTGAATGGGTCAGCCTCTGCAGCAACGTGCTGCAGGAGCCCGACCTCGCGACCGAGCCCGACTACGCCGACAATCTGGTCCGCGTGAAGAACCGCGCGCGCCTCAAAGAGCGCATGGAGGTGATCCTGACCAGGCTGCCCCGCGCCGAGGTCGAGCGGCGTCTCAGAGCGGCGCAAGTCGCCTATGGCGGGCTCAACACGGTCGCCGATCTCGCCCGGCATCCGCAGCTCCGCACGCTGCCGGCGATGACCCAGGCCGGCACGATCGACCTGATCGCGCCGCCCGTCGCCATCGCCGGCGACGATCTCCGCCTCCGCCCGGTGCCGAGGATCGGAGAGCACACGGAGGCGATCCGCCGCGAGTTCGCCGCGTGAGACTGTCGTGACGAGCGCACCGGCCTTCAGCCGTGTCGTGCCGATGATCGTGGCGTGCGCCTTCTTCATGCAGAACCTGGATTCAACCGTGATCGCGACGGCCTTGCCGGCGATCGGCCGCTCGCTCGGCGAGGATCCGCTCCGCCTAAACCTCGCGATCAGCTCCTATCTCCTGGCGCTCGCCGTCTTCGTCCCCTTGAGCGGCTGGACCGCCGACCGCTTCGGGGCGAAGACGGTGTTCCGCTTCGCCATCCTGGGATTCATGCTGGGATCGGTCGCCTGCGCCTTCGCCGAGTCGCTGACCCACCTCGTCCTCGGCCGCATCCTCCAGGGAGCAGGCGGCTCGATGATGATCCCGGTCGGCCGCCTGGTGCTGCTGCGGAACGTGCCGAAGGCGGCGCTGGTCGATGCCATGGCCTATTTAACCATCCCCTCCTTGATGGGACCGCTGATCGGCCCGCCCTTGGGCGGCCTCATCGTCACCTACTTCTCCTGGCACTGGATCTTCCTGATCAACATCCCGATCGGCATCGTGGGCATCGTGCTGGTGACGCTGCTGATCCCGGAGGTGCGCGAGCCGCATCCCGGCCGCCTCGACTTTCCGGGCTTCATGCTGACCACCTTCGGCCTGACCGGCCTCGTCTTCGGCCTGGAGACCGTGGGCCGCGGCGCGGTCGAGGATTGGGTGACGATCACGCTGATCGCCTCGGGCACGCTGGCGGCGCTCGCCTATGTCCAGCACGCCCGCCGGACCGAAAGGGCGATCGTCGATCTGAGCCTCTTCGCGATCCCGGCCTTTCGCGCCGCGGTGGTCGGCGGCTTCCTTTTCCGCGTCGGCATCGGCGCTTTGCCGTTCCTGCTGCCGATGATGCTGCAGGTGGGGTTCGGCCTTTCCGCGCTCTCATCCGGGCTGATCACCTTCGCCGCGGCGGCGGGTGCGCTGACGATGAAGTTCACCGCCGCGCCGATCATCCGCGCCCTCGGCTTCCGCCGGGTCCTGATCTGGAACGTCGTCATTTCCGCCGGCTTCCTGGCGGTGAACGGCCTGTTCGAGCCGATGACCCCGCACTGGCTCATCTTCATGGTGCTGCTGGTCGGCGGCTTCTTCCGCTCGCTCCAGTTCACGGCCATGCAGGCGCTCAGCTTCGCCGACGTGCCGCCAGAGCGCATGAGCCGCGCCACCAGCCTCGGCAGCATGATGCAGCAGCTGGCGCAGAGCGTCGGCGTCGCCTTCGGCGCGATGGTCCTGCACCTCGCCGTCGTCTTCCGCGGCGGTGCTGCGCTCGACGCGGCCGACTTCCTTCCGCCCTTCGTCGGTATCGCGCTGGTGTCGCTGGGTGCCATCCTGTTCTTCCTGCCGCTGCCCGCCGATGCCGGCGCCGAGGTCAGCGGCCACCGGCTGCGATCACCCGCTCCACGGGAAAAAGCCGAGGACTGAGCCGCGTTCCGCGCCCTATTGCCAGGGACGAAACGCCAGCGCAGACTTTCCAATGGGAAACAGCTTCTGGGGAGTTCACGTCATGGTTCGGTTCCGAGGGCTCGGCGCGTGCCTGATGGGCGCCGTCGCGGCGGCAGCGCTGGTCGCGCCCACGCCGGCGGTCGCGCAAAAGGTGCTGAAAGTGGTCCCGCAGGCGGATGTCCGCGTGCTCGACCCGTTCGTCAACAACTCGGGCATCACGACCGAGTTCGCCTACATGGTCTATGACACGCTGATGGCGGTCGACAAGAACGAGCGCCCACAGCCGCAGATGGCCGAAAGCGTATCGATGTCGGCCGACGGCCTCACCTACACCTTCAAGCTCCGGCCGGGCCAGAAATTCTCCGACGGCTCGCCGGTCAGGGCCGCCGACGTCGCCGCCTCGCTCAGGCGCTGGGCCGGCCGCGACATCGCCGGCAAGCGCATGGTCGAGCTCGGCGCGACCTTCGAGGCCGCCGATGATGCGACCATGATCATGAAGCTGAAGGAACCCTTCGGCCTCGCTCTCGACACCCTCTCCAAGACCGTGTCGATGCCGACCTTCGTCATGCGCGAGAAGGACGCGAAGGTCGACGTCAACACGGCGGTGACCGATATCGTCGGCTCCGGCCCCTACCTCTTCAAGAAGGACGAGTGGGTGCCGGGCAGCAAGGTCGTCTTCACCAAGAGCCCGACCAGCGTGCCGCGTAGCGATGCACCCAACTTCTACTCCGGCGCCAAGCTGGCCAAGATCGAGCGCGTCGAGTGGATCATCATTCCCGACACCGCCACCGCCAGCGCCGCGCTGACCCAGGGCGAGGTCGACTTCTGGGAATCGCCTCCGGGCGACCTCATCCCGATCCTGAAGCGCAACAAGGACATCACCGTCGCCGTCCACAACCCGTCGGGCTTCATGGCCTATCTCCGGCCGAATTTCCTGCATCCGCCCTTCGACAATCCGAAGGCGCGGCAGGCGCTGCTCTACGCGGTGAACCAGTCGGACTACATGGCATCCGCCATCGGCGGCGATCCGACCCTCTACAAGCAGTGCAATGCCTGGCTGGTCTGCGGCACGCTCTATGCGAGCGAGGCCGGCACCGACGACTTCAAGAAGCCGAACCTCGACAAGGCGAAGGCCTTGCTCAAGGAAGCCGGCTACACCAACCAGAAGGTCGTGATCCTGCAGCCTTCCGATTTCAAGGTCATCCGCGACCTGACCGAGGTCACGATCCAGCGGCTTCGCGAGATCGGCATGAACATCGAGGTCGAGTCGATCGACTGGGGCCAGCTGATCCTGCGCCGCGGCAAGAAGGAGCCGATCGGCCAGGGCGGTTGGAGCATGTATCACACCTACTCGACCGGCTATGAGCTCGGCCCGCCCAACGCAAACTTCAACATCTCGGGCGCCTGCGAGCAGAAAAGCTGGTTCGGCTGGCCTTGCGATCCCGAAACCGAACGCCTGCGCGACTCCTTCGCCAAGGAAGGCGACCTCGCCAAGCGCAAGGCGATCGCCGAGGCCCTGCAGAAGCGCGCCGCCGAATTCGTGCACTACGTGCCGCTCGGCCAGTTCTTCTCGCCGGTCGCCTACCGTTCCAACCTCAAGGGCGTGATGGAAGTCCCCTGGGCCGTCTACTGGAACATCGAGAAGAACTGACCCTTCACGGATACTGAACGTCGGGATCGAGCGGGTAGAAGGCCCGCTCGAGCCGCGTATAGGGCATGCGTTCGACGTTGGAAGAGCACACGCCCGGCGTGTCGACATAGACATGCCCCTCGGCCATCGTGCCGAAGATCCCGCTCCAGGCGCTCGCACACTTCGCCGTCACCATCTTCGCCTTCTCCGGCTCGACGCCGGGGATGCGTAGATGCAGCGTGTCGAAGGGAATCGCGCGCTCGGTCGTCAGGATCACCTTCACGCCGCCGGTATCGACCGTCGCGACGAGGCCGAGATCGGCCGGCTGTCCGGTCATCCAGGTCGAGTCCCGCCGGTAGCTGACAGCCCGGGCGAAGGTCACCGTGCCTTCGATCTCGACCGGCTCGCCATGCAGCTTGAGCGTATTGCCGCCGACCTTGCCCTTGAAGCGCTTGCCGACGCCAAGGGAAGCGGCGGCCTTGGCCGCCGTCGGGTCCCAGATCACCGTCGCCGCCTCGCGCGCACGGCCTTCCAGCAACGCCCGCAAGAGATAGGTCCCGTCACCCGGCGCGCCGCCGCCGATATTGTCGGCGGGCTCGACCAGGAAGATCGGACCGGCATTGGCCGCGATCGCACGGCGCACCGCTTCCGCCGGCTCGACGAGGTCGGGCCTGAACTGCGCACGCCGCGACCAGACGGCCTCCGCCAGCCGGTCGGCCGCCGCCTCGGCGGCGGGCTTGTCGCCATAACTGAGGATTGCCATGCCGAGCTGCGGCACGTCGCAATAGGCGAAGGCCCCGATGACCGAGGCGGTGATCACCGCCGGGTCGCGCTCGGCTTCGGCAAGATCCGCCATGACCTCGCGCATCGGGCTCTCATGAGTCGGCTGGCGCTGCGGCACCGTGATAATGGGAAGCTTGAGGAAGACCTTGTGCGGCTTGCGCCCGGTCTCGATCAGCCGCGCGATGATCCGGGCCGCATCCTCGCCCCGCGCCCCCATGTCGACATGCGGCAGGGTCTTGTAGGCGATCAGCACGTCGGCCGGGTCGACCAGGGCGCGCTCGACATTGGCGTGGAAGTCGATGGTGCAGACGAGCGGCAGGTCCGGCCCGATTGCGTCGCGCACAGCCTGCACGACATAGGCATCGGCTTGGTCGATGCCCTCGGTCACCATGGCGCCGTGAAGCGCCAGCAGCACGCCATCGAGCAGACCGGCGGCTTCGATGTCGGCCTTGAGGCGGTCGACGACGAGGTCGACGACTTCGCGGCTGACCATGCCGGAGGGCGCCGCGCCGATATAGATCGAGGGGATCAGCTCGAGGCCGGCCGCCGGAGCGGCGGCGATCATGCCGCCGATCTCGGTATTGGTGCCGCGCGATCCGGTGATGACCGCCTCGCCTTCGAGGTAGAGGTAGCGGCGGAAGGCATCCAGGTCCGTCTTCACCGGCGAGAAGCTGTTGGTCTCGTGCCAGATGCCGCCGACCAGGACACGCTTGGCCATCGCCTTACTTCCCCTTGCCCTTGATCGCATCCAACCCGGCGCGATAGGCGCCGGCAAGCAGCATGGTGTCGGTGGAGTACATCACCATGCGGAAGCCCTTCTTCATCCAGGCCTTGGCCGCTTCCGGCGTCGCGACGAGGCAGACGCCCGGCTTCTTGTGGCGCTTGCAGGCGGCGATCACCTTGTCGACCGCAGCCGAGAACCTCGGATGCGTGTAGTTGCCCGGCACGCCGAGCGAGACCGAGAGATCCATATGGCCGACGAAGGCAGCGTCGATGCCCGGGACCGAGATGATCTCCTCGATGTTCTCGACGCCTTTCGCCGTCTCGATCTTCGGGATGATCATGTTGCGCTTGTCGGCAGCCTTGATGCGCTTGTCGAGGCCGCCCAGCGAGTAATCGTCCTGGGCGATGCCGAAGGCGACGCCGCGCTTGCCCTTGGGCGGGTAATGCGTGATCGCCGCGATCTTCTCCGCCTGCTCGCGCGTCTCGACCACCGGGATCATCAGGCCCATGGCGCCGCAATCGAGCGGCAGCTGCATCATCACCGGGTCCTGCGAGGCGACGTTGACCATCGGCACGATCTTCAGGCCCCGGCACATCGCCATCTGGTCCTTGATCTTGCCGATGTCGAAGCAGGCCGCCTCCATGTCGTACATGATGAAGTCGGCGCCGGCGTTCTCGAAGATCTTGGCGAGGCCAGGGCCCGCGAGGTCGAGGATCATGGTGCCGAACTGCGCCTCGCCGCGCACCAGCTTCGCCTTCACCGGATTCGGACGCATGTTTCCTCTCGGAGAGATCGTGGGAGGCGCATCCTAGGCTCGGCTGAGGGAGCGCGCTACACTGCCGTTCACGATCGGAAATCGGAGGAAAGATGCTCGAGCAGTTCTCGCTCAAGGGGAAGGTCGCGCTCGTCACCGGCTCGTCGCGCGGCCTCGGATGGGCGATCGCCCAGGCACTGGCCGGCGCAGGCGCGCATATCGTGCTGAACGGCCGCGATGCCGGCCGTGTTGCGCCGCGCGTGGACGAAGCGAAGAAGAACGGCTGGAGCGCCTCCACCTCGATCTTCGACGTGACCGACGGCCCCGCGGTCGCCGACGGTGTTGCCCGCATCGAGAAGGATCAGGGTCACCTGGACGTGCTGGTGAACAATGCCGGCATCGTCATCCGCAAGCCGACGCTCGAGACCACCGATCAGGACTGGCAGACGGTCATCGATTCGGACCTGACGGCCTGCTTCCGCCTCTCGCGCGAAGCGGCGCGCGGCATGGTGAAACGCAAATGGGGGCGGATCATCATGATCTCGTCCGTCATGGGCACGATCGCGCGCCCGACCATCGCCTCCTACGTCGCCTCGAAGGCCGGCCTCCATGGCCTGACGCGCGCGCTCGGCGTTGAGCTCGGGCCGATGGGCGTCAACGTCAACTGCATCGGCCCCGGCTTCTATCCGACCGAAGCGAACGACGTGGTGCGCAACAACAAGCAGTTCTACGACTGGGTCTGCGGCCGCTCGCCGCTCGGCCGCTGGGGCGATCCGAAGGAGCTCGGCGGCGCGGCGATCTACTTCGCTTCCGAAGCCTCATCCTTCTGTAACGGCCAGGTCCTGACCATCGATGGCGGCATGATCGCGGCGCTCTAGGGAAATCCAGGGTGCATCACCATCTCTGTTGGCGTGACCACGCCCCCGACTGACGAGCGTGAAGCGACGCTGGTGCGCTATCGCCTCTATGCCGGTTCGCTTCTGGTCCTGGCCGCAGCCGTATGGGTTGCCACCCATTACCTGCCGCTGCCGCCGGTGCCTCTCGGCTACGTCAGGGCGGCGGCCGAGGCGGCGATGGTCGGCGGCATCGCCGACTGGTTCGCGGTCACCGCCCTCTTCCGCCACCCGCTCGGCCTGCCGATCCCGCATACGCGGCTGATCCCGCGCAACCAGGCGCGTATCGCCGACGGCGTCGCCGCCTATATCGACCGCGAGTTCCTTCAGCACGACGTGCTGGTCTCGCGCCTCCAGCGCTTCGACATCGCCGAGCGCATCAGCCGGCTGCTCGACAGCGAGGACACCCGCCGGAAGCTCGTCGACGGGCTGATGCGCTTCCTGCCGCGGATGCTCGACGAGCGCGCCCAGCCAGGCGTCCTGGAAGCGGTCGCGACCGCGATCCGCTCCGGGCTCGCCAGCAGCAACATCAGGCCGGCCATCGCGCGGCTGGTCCGCCATGCGGTCAATCATCCGGATTTCGGCCGGCTCGTCGACGACTTCCTCGAGCGCGGCATCGACTGGCTCGAGGAGAACCGCGACGAGATCCGCGAGAGGGTCGGCGCCCGCAGCTACTGGTTCGTGCCGCGTTTCGTCGACCGCCATATCGCCGACAAGACCGTCGGCGGCGTCACCGACCTGCTGGAGGCGCTAGAGGACCCTGCCTCACCCGAACGCGCCGAGTTCGATCGCTGGCTGGCGACGCTGCCCGACTCGATCGAGCGCGCCGAAGGTGGCTTCGAGCGGCTGCCTGAGGTGATCAAGCGCATCCTCGACCATCCGGACACCTCGCACATCGTCGCCGGCGCGCTGACGACGCTGAAGAACACGATGCTGGCCGATCTCCAGGACCCGCAATCGCGCATCCGGCTTGCCTTCGACACGGTCGCCAAGTCGCTGGCAGACCAGCTCGACAGCCTGGCGCTCCGACGCGACATCAACGCTGCGGTCGAGGCTTTCTTCACCGAGAACGTCCCGGCCTGGCGCGAGGAAGTGCGCGGCTTCATCGTCGAGACGCTGAACCGCCAGCAGCCGGAGGCCTTCGCCCGGCGCATCGAGCTGCAGGTCGGCAAGGACCTTCAGTTCATCCGCATCAACGGCACGATCTTCGGTGGCCTGGTCGGCGCCGGCATCCATTTCGTCAACCGCCTGCTTGGCGGCTGAGGTCAGCCGCCCGCCAGCAGACGGTCGGATGCGGCCTCGATGCGCTCCTCGATCAGGCGCTGAGCCTTGGCCCGCGGCAGGCCGGGCGGGATCGGCTCCAGGAATTCGAGCGTGATCGTGCCGGGCCGCTTGATGAAGGCGCGGCGCGCCCAGAAGCGTCCCGAGTCGAGCGCAACCGGCACCACGGTCGCCTTGAGCTGGCCGTAGAGACCGACCACTCCCGGCTGATAGGGACGCTTCTCGCCCGGTGGCACCCGCGTCCCCTGGGGGAAGATCACGATCGGACGTCCACTCGCGAGCGCCTCGCCCGCCCGCGCCATCACGTTGCGCATCGCCGCGGCCTTGCCCTTGCGGTCGACCGGGATCATGCCCGATTTGAGCAGGCACCAGCCGAACAGCGGAACCCACAGGAGCTCGCGCTTGAGGATGTAGACGGGGCGGCCGAACACGGCGAAGAACGCGATCGTATCCCAGGCCGATTGGTGCTTGCTGGCGATGATCGCCCCGCCTTCCGGCACGCGCTCGCTGCCGACGACGCGATAGCCGAGCCCGCAGATCAGCCGGAGCAGAAGCAGCACGCTCCGCGCCCAGGTTCGCGCGTAGGCCACCATCGCGCGCTGCGGCATCGCCAGGAGCGGCACCGCCACCAGCACCGCCACGGTCGTCCAGGCGAAGAAGGTCGCATTGAAGAGAGCCGAGCGGATCCAGATCACGACAAGGCCTCCGCATCGACACGCGCCCCCACGATCTCGGCGAGGCCGAAGCGAAGGCGGGCGAGCATGTATTTGTGATACTCGGCAAGCACCAGCGCCGCCGATCCCGGCCAGCGCCACCATTCCTCGCGCTTGAAGTTATCCGGGAAGACCGGATAGGCGACGATATGCGCGTCCGGCAAGGCCTGGCGGAACTCGGCCAGGCTGCGCGGCATGTGATAGGTGGCGGTCACCAGCGCGAGCGAGGTGAAGGTCTCGCGCCGCATCCAGCGTGCCGCTTCCTGCGCGTTGCCGACCGTGTCGGTCGCCTCGTAGCCGAGTTCCAGGCAGCACTCGGCCAGCACCTGCAGGCGACGGTCGGCGCCAGCGATCTCGGCCTTGACCACGTCGGGATGCACGCCCGAGACCAGGAGCTTCTTGGCATCGCCGCGCGCGAGAATCTCAAGTCCGGCGCCGAGGCGGCGGCTGCCGCCCGTCAGCACCACGACGGCATCGATCGGCTGCATGTCGGCCGGTGCCGCCAGCGGCATCTCGCCCGCGAACCAGGAGAGCCCCATCCCCCAGGCGGAGACGGCAGCGGCACCGAAAGCGAGCATCGGCCATCGCCGCTTTCCGTCCCGGCGCTGTCGAAAGCTCAGCCTCACGGCATCCGCTTGAGCTGCCGATGCACGGTGGCGAGCGCGGCCAGCAGCGCGAAGACCGCCGCCGCGACGGGCACCGCGGCGATCGCAGTCCAGGCCATCGCCGTCAGCCTCACCTCGGGCAGCGGCAACGGACCGAGCGCGCCCCGTCCTTCGGCGAGAGCCGCGACCAGCGACACGGCTGCCGCCAAGCCGATCACACCGCCCTTGAGCGTGGTGCGGAAGGCATGGCCGGCGAACTGGCGCGCGATATAGGAATTGCGTGCGCCGATCAGATGCAGCACCTCGACTACGTCGCGATGGATGGCGAGGCCGGTGCGGACGGCGAAGCCGACGGCGACCGCGCACAGGACGGCGATCAGCGCGACCACGGCGAGCGCCACCGCCTCGACCGCGCGGACCACGGCGCCGACGCCGGCGAGCCAGAGCGCATGGTCGTCGAGCTTGGCCCCGGGCACGGCCTCGGAGAGCTTCTTGTCGAGCTCACCGAAATTCAGGGCAGCGTTCTCGGCCAGCCGCACCTCGATCAGGGACGGCAACGGCAGCTCCGCCACATGGGCTCCGGCGCCGAGCCAGGGCTCGACCAGGCGCTCGAGTCGCGCACGCGGCACGATCGCCGCGTCGGCGATGCCCTTCGTCTCCTTGAGCAGCGCGAGGGCGGCCTGCTCGCGCTCGGCGATGACTTCGCCCGTCCTCGGCGGCACCTCGACCGTGAGCGAGCCGGCGAGATCCTGCTGCCAGCGCGCCGCGACGGTCTGGGCAAGCATGGCACCGGCGAGCGCGAGTGCCGCCAGGAACACCATGGCGCCGGCGACCCAGGGCAGGAAGCGGGCCGATGCGTCGCCGGCGAGCGGCAGGTCGCGGCCGGTCCTAACCACGGGCACGTGCCCTCTCGGCGCGAGGCCGGCCGGGAACGCGGAAGAGCCGGCCGCCCTCGAGATGAAGCTGCGGATGCGGGAATCGGGCGACCAGGCCGTCATTGTGGGTGGCGATCACCACAGTCGTCCCCATCTTGTTCAGCTCCTCGAACAGGTACATGAGGCGGAGCGCGATGCGGTCATCGACATTGCCGGTCGGCTCGTCGGCGAGGAGAAGGCTCGGCCGGCCGATCACGGCGCGGGCGATGGCGATTCGCTGCTGCTGGCCGCCCGAGAGCGTCGTCGGCAGGTCGTTGACGTGATCGGCAAGGCCCACCCAGGCAAGGAGCTCGGCGACGTGGTCGCGGATCTGACCCTCCTTGGCGCCGGCAACCCTGAGCGGCAGCGCCACGTTGTCCAGCGCCGAAAGATGCCCGATCAGCCGAAAATCCTGGAAGACGACGCCGATGCGTCGGCGAAGCGCCGGCAGCTCGTCCCGCGCAATGCGGGCGACGTCGCGCTCGAACAGCTCGATCGTGCCGCTGACCGGCTTAAGCGCCAGATAAAGGAGCCTGAGCAGGGTCGACTTGCCGGCACCGGACGGGCCGGTGAGGAAATGGAAAGAACCCGGCGCCAGCTCGAAGGAAAGCCCCGAGAGCACGTCAGGCCCGCGGCCATATCGCGCCACCACATCCTCGAAGCGTACCAACCGCGCCCGTCCCTTTCGTCGGCGATACCCATCCGTCGGTCGGGATCGCCCCAGGGCGTCACCATCGCATGGGCCGCAAAGCCGCGTAAAGGCGACCGTCCCCACCCGCAAATGACTGCGGCGCCTTGCAAAATGGCTGTGGCGCACCCTATAGATGGGCAGCGCTTGGCGTCATCCGCCAACGGGGAGCCCGACCCGGCTTGATTCTCACCTGTCCTGCCTGCGGCAAACGCTACCTCGTCCCGTCGACTGCGCTCGGATCCGCCGGCCGTCGGGTACGGTGCGCGGCCTGTGGCGAGACTTGGTTCCAGGAAGCGCCGCCGGTCGAAACCGAGCCCCAGGAGCGCTTCGAGGACCTCGTCATCGATCCGCCGCCGGAGGACATCGAGCCGCCGCCGCTTCGGGCCGGCTCCAACCTGCCGGCGCTCCGCCGACGGCCTGAGAAGAAGAAGCTGCCGATCGGCTGGATCCTGCTCGGCCTGTTCATCGTCGCGGTGCTCGCCGGCGGCGTTGTCGGCCGCGGCACCATCGTCACTGCATGGCCTCCGTCGGCGCGGCTCTACGAGATGGTCGGGCTGCCTGTCCCGGTTCCCGGCGCCGGCCTCGTTCTGCATGACGTCGCGACCGAGCGCATGAGCCAGGGAGGTATCCCGGTGCTCGTCATCACCGGTACGATCGCCAACCCGACCCAGGAAGTGAAGAATGTGCCGAAGCTCCGGGTGAGCCTCCGCGACGCGCGCCGTCAGGAGATCCAGAGCTGGGTATTCTCGGCCGACACGGCGAAGCTCGTCCCAGGCGAGTTCGTCAAGTTCGGCACCGAATTCGCCAACCCGTCGACCGAGGCCGTCGATCTGACGCTGACCTTCACCAACGGGTGAGTCGCGTCCGTCGGGGTCCTAGCTTCGGCCTAGCATCATTGCAGCGAAGCGCGTGGTGCCATTGTTCTGGCGATAGCCATCTGCTGCCTCCTCCGCCGCCAGACGACGGGCCGGATAGGCATTCAGCATCGCCTCGACGGCGTCGGCGACGACTGCTGGTTCCGGCCGTACCGCCAGGCCGATGCGCGGATCAGCGGCGATCTCGTCGCCCATCGAGGTCTCGACGGCGGAGACGACGGGGATGCCAAACCAGCGCGCTTCGGCGAAGACGGCAGAGGTTCCGGCACGATAGCCGGACCCGAGATACGGCAGAAGCATCACATCGGCCGAGCGGATCGTCGCGTGATACGAGCTGCGATCGAGATAACCGTCGATGATGGTGGCGCCCGACGCAGCGATCGCATCCAGGGTCGCGCCCTCGGTCGGCGAGAACTGAACCACGAACTCGACATCCGATCGCCTCGCGCTGACACGGCGGATCACGTCCGGCAGCAGCGCAAAGCCCTTGGAATCGCGACTGCTGCCGCAGACGAGGACGCGGCGCCGGCCCGAAGACGGTGCCCGCGGAGACGGGTTCAGGCCGCCGAGCTCGCCGACGGGATAGGGCGCGTGCTCGACGTTCCTGCCACCGATCATCGAGAACTCGCGCGCCTGCCGCGCCGACAGCGCCAGGAAGCGAACGCGACTATCCTCCCCGGCGGGGAATCTCGAGAAGCCATATCGGTAGAAGAGCTGATCCAGGGTCCCGCCTCCGCCCTGGATCGCGAAGACGAAATGCCCGGGGAGAAGCACGAAGAGCCGGCGCGGGCGCTCCTTCCACTCCGCCACCCAGCGCCCGAGACCGGTGAGCGTGTTGTGGTCCGCCGTCGCGTAGAAGAGGGTGGATTGCTCGATGTCGATGACGTCCGACAGGCGCTTGAGATCGTCGTAGAGCCGCTCGTTCTGGATCTGGAAGCGATCGAGATCGACCAGCATCGGATCCTTGGTGCTCGGATGCGTGAGCACGTCGAAGAACGGCGTCACCTGCGGATGGTTGTTGAGGTGCGGATTGTCCGTGCGATGGCCGAAGATGTGGCCTTCGACGCCGAACGCTGCGGCGGCTTCGAGGATCGCCGTATCCAACTCGTAATGATGGCCAAAGACCATGTGCAGGCCGGGATCGATGACGATCAGCGTCATGACCGAGACGACGGCAAATGGCTCGGGAGCCGCGGGCGCATGCCGGCGGGCATAGCGCGCTTCGGCGCCGACGCCAAGTCTTAGAAGCGGCGCAGCAGCCGGTCGATGTAGTCGCGCTCGATCTGCGGACGATTCGGTTCCGAGGAGCGCCGGCGAAGTTCGTCGAAGATCTCGCGCGAGCGCTGGATGTCGGCTTCCTCTGGAATGTCGACATGGCCCCGGTTCATGCCGCCGGAGTTCCGAGTCGGACGGCCGAGCGGATCGCGGCCCTGACGGTCGGCCTGGGGACGTGGCTGGCCAGGCGCAGGCTCACCCATGCCCTCGCCTTCGCCCGGGTCCTGGCCCTCCATGCGCCGCGCCATCTCCTCGGCCATCTGCTGGGCGCCCTGCTGGAGCTGCTCGAGCGCGTCGGTCTGCGGACCGACGGCATCGCCCCAGCCCTGCCGGCGGAGCGCATCCGTCGCATCGCGCATCGCACGCTCGGCCCGCCCGAAGGCGCCGGGGATATCGCCGTTCTCGCCCATCTGGCGCATCAGGTCCCCGAGCATCCGGCGAAGAGCATCCTGGCTGTCCGCCGCCTGCTCGCCGTTCTCGCCGAACTGTCCCTGGCCGGGTTGCCCGCGCTGGCCGCGCTGGCCCTGTTGACCGCGCTGCCCTTGCTGGCCCTGCTGGCCGCGCTGGCCCTGCTGACCGCGTTGCCCTTGCTGGCTCTGCTGTCCTTGCTGCCCTTCCAGGCCTTCCTCGCCCTGCTGACGCTGATGGCTTTCGTCCAGGAGCTGACGCTGGCGCTTGGCCAGGTCTTGCAAGTTCTGCAGCATGCGCATCTGCTGCTGCATCTGATCGTTCGGGCGGCCGAGCTGGGCGCCGCGCAGATTCTCCAGCATCTCGCGCAGCTGAGAGAGCAGTTGCTTGGCGGCGTCGCGATTGCCGGAGCGCGCGAGCTCGCGCGCCTTGTCGAGCATGCGCTGCAGATCCTGGCGCTCCACCATCTGCGTCCCGGGGGGCAGCGCCTGCATCTCGCGCTGATCGCCGTTGCGCTGCTGCTCCTGCATCTGGCGCATCATCGCTTCGAGATAGCGGTCGATCGCGCGCTGCAGCTCGTCGATGAGACGCGCCAGCTCCTGGTCCTCGACATTGCGGGCCAGCGCGTCCTCGAGGGCCTGCTGCGCCTGGCGGAGCTCGCGCATCGCAATCGAGACGTCGCCATCCTCGACCCTGAGCGCCGTATCCCACAGGAGCTGGAGCGTCGACTGCAGGCCCTCCTTGGAATCGTCATGGCGCAGCCGGCTCATCGCCGAGCGCAGCGCCAGGAACACGACGATGTCGTCGGCATAGGTGCCGGGCCGCGAGGCGATCTCGGCGAGGCTGCGCATGACGCCCGCGCGGTTCGTGGTCGGGGCTTGCGCCAGCTTCTTGCGTTCCTCGACGATCGCGCGTGCGACCGGATGGCGGAAGCGACGCTCCGGCAGCACGAGCTTCTGCGCCTCGCTCTCGCCGGTCTGGCCGATGGCGTCCGTGGCGGTCAGCGTCGCCGTGACCTGAAGGCCGGCCCAGGGATGGGCGGTCAGGTCGTGGTAGCTCGCATTGGCGGCCTCTTTGAGCCCAAGCCCCGGAAGCGCGAGCGCAAGCTCGATCATCTCCTCGGCATCGAGCTCGGTCGAGCCCTCCTCCACCCGCCGGATACGCGCCACCACCGACTCGACGCCGTAGTCGTCGGTCGCCGCGTAATCGATGCGAAGCGCGCCGCGCTCGCTTTGGCTCGGCGGCTGGCGGAAGGCGATAGTCGGCGGATTGTCGGGAACCACCTGGATGCGCCAGGAGCCGAGCTCCTTCGATCCCGCGACGACGGAGATCTTGCTGCCTTCGACGAGGGCGACGCTGGCCCGGTGGCTCGTCGGTCCCAGGCTCTCGAAAGCGGTTTGCTGATCGTCGACCAGAAGACCAGGCGACTCCTTCAGCCCGTTGACCTGTGCCAGTACGGTCGAGCGGACAGGAATCTCGATTGGCGCCTCGGCCTGCTGCTGCCGGGCATCGAGGAAGATCGGGGCTCGGCCGGTATAGGCGGGCGGATTGACCCAGAGGTCGAGCGTCGTGCCCGGCCCGCTGCTCGCACCGGCAAAGTCGGGCGTCAGCGCACGCGCCATGCGGTCGTAGCCCTCGCCCCAGGACACGCCGATACCGATCACGAGGAGCAGGGCGGCCGCGGAGCGGATGCCGCGCGGATCGGCACGGCCCCAGCCGGCCTCTGGCCAGCCGACGCGCAGGCTGGCGATCCGCTGGGCAAGGCGACGGCGATGCGCTTCCCACAGCGCCTGGCTGACCGGGTCGTTGGCACCGAGCGCCAGTTGGTCGCCGATGCCGGAGAGTGGACGATGGGTCAGATTGCTAGAGACTTCGATCCGGCGCCGAGCCGCGGCGTCTCCTGGAAGCGACAAGGACGACAAGGCCCGCCAGGCCGAGATTAGAAAGGCAAGCGCGAAGACCGCGAGCGCCGCGACATGCGCCCAGGAGGGCAAGCGCGGCAGCACGTCGAGAAGCGAAAGCCCGACGAAGACGCCGAGGATCGTGGCGGGCAGCCAGAGAGAGGGCCAGAGCCCCTCCCAGAACAGTGCGGCCCGAGCCCTGCCGAGCTGTCGAGCGACCCGCGCTCGGGTGCCGGCATCGAGAAGGCTGGGCTGCGTGCGTTCTTCCATCGGGCTCATCACCTCACGGCTGCTCTCGCCGGCCGGTCCGACGAGCCCTCGAAACGGCTCCTAGAGCCAATCTGGAACGCGGTCGCGACCAATTAGCTCCTCATAGCTCGGACGGGGCCTAACCACCGAGAATTGTTGGCCCCGAACGAGCACCTCCGGCGTCAACCTGCGCGCATTGTAGCTGGATGCCATGACCGCGCCATAGGCCCCTGCATGGGTAATCGCGAGAATGTCACCGGCACCGACCGGGGCTAAATCCCTTTCCTTGGCGAAGAAATCGCCCGATTCGCAGATCGGGCCAACGACGTCGACCGGCCGCTTGGCAGCGCCGGGAGCCGGCTCCTTGACCGGGACGATCGGGTGGTAGGCCTCGTAGAGGGTCGGTCGAATGAGGTCGTTCATGGCGCCATCGACGATGACGAAGGTCTTGGCCGTGCCTTCCTTGACGAACAGCACGCGCGTCAGGAGCACACCCGACTCGGCGACGATCCGCCGCCCGGGCTCGAGCACGAGCTTGCAGCCGACCTCGGCCGCGGCGGCGCGCGCGACCTTCACATAGTCGGCGACCGAGGGCGGGTCTTCGCCGGTGTAACCGACACCGAGCCCGCCGCCGACATCGAGCACGTTGATCGCGATGTCCTCGGCGCGCAGCGCCTTGACCAGATCGACCATACGCCCGAAGGCCGCCCGGTAGGGGTCGAGACTGGTGATCTGCGAGCCGATATGGCTCGCGACGCCGACCGGGTCCAGCGATTGATGCGCGGCGGCGCGCTTGAACACGCCCATCGCCTGGTCGAAGTCGATGCCGAACTTGTTGCCCTTCTTACCGGTCGTGATCTTGGCGTGGGTCTTCGGATCGACGTCGGGGTTGATGCGGACGGCGATCTTGGCGCGCTTGCCCATCTGGCGGGCGACATCGGCCAGAAGCTCGACCTCGTGATCCGACTCGACGTTGAACTCGCCGATTCCCGCCGAGAGCGCGAAAGCCATCTCGTCGGCCGACTTGCCGACGCCCGAGTAGACGATCTTCTTCGGATCGAAGCCTGCGGCGAGGGCGCGGCGGATCTCGCCTTCCGAAACCGTGTCGGCGCCAGCACCGAGCTTCTTGAGCAGGCTCAGGACCGCCTGGTTGTCGTTGGCCTTCATCGCGTAACAGACCATCGCGTCGGTGCCGGCAAGCGCGTCGGCATATTCGCGATAACGCCGCTCGATGCCGCTGGCGGCATAGACATAGACCGGGGTTCCGACCGTCTCGGCGATACGCGCGAGATCGACGCCTTCGGCGTGAAGCCGGCCACTCTTGTAGACGAAGTCGCTCATTTGGTCGGGTAGGTCCGCGGATAGGGGATGTTCTTGCTCTCTTCGGGCACATCCAGCGTGCCCGGCTTCTTGCCGCAGGCGGTCGCGACGACCGACAGCAGGAGGAGGATCACGAACGCCCTCATAGCCAGGCCTTCCTCGCTGCCTTGGCCTGGCGCAGGACATTGGCCGGCGCGGTGCCGCCGTAGCTGACGCGGCTTGCGGCCGAGCGCTCGACCGTCAGCACCTTGAAGACGTCCTTCGTGATGCGCTTGTCGATGCCCTGGAAATCCTTGAGCGAAAGCTCGCCGAGATCGACACCCTTCTCTTCGGCGAGCCTCACCGCGCGGCCGGCGACATGGTGCGCTTCGCGGAAGGGAATGCCGATCGTGCGCACGCACCAGTCGGCGAGATCGGTCGCGGTCGCGTAGCCCTGCGCCGCGGCGGCCCGCAATACCTCGGCATTCGGCTTCATGTCGCGGACCATGCCGGCGGTCGCGGCGACGGCGAGCGCGAAAGCATCGGCCGCATCGAAGGTCGGTTCCTTGTCCTCCTGCATGTCCTTGCCGTAGGTCAGCGGCAGACCCTTCATGACGATGAGCAACGCATTCAGCGCGCCGATGATGCGGCCGGCCTTGGCGCGGACGAGCTCGGCGGCATCGGGGTTGCGCTTCTGCGGCATGATCGACGAGCCGGTGGTGAAGGCATCCGACAGCTTCACGAACCGGAACTGCGCCGAGCACCAGATCACGATCTCCTCGGCGAGCCGGGAGAGATGCATGGCCGAGATCGAGCAGGCTCCGAGGAACTCGATGGTGAAGTCGCGCGCTGCGACGGAGTCGAGGGAGTTCGCGGTCGGGCGGTCGAAGCCGAGCGCTTTGGCCGTGCGGTGACGGTCGATCGGGAATGAGGTACCGGCGAGCGCGGCGGCGCCAAGCGGGCATTCGTTCAGGCGCGTGCGCGCATCACGAAAGCGGCCGCGGTCGCGGCCGATCATCTCGACATAGGCCATCATGTGGTGGCCGAACGTCGTCGGCTGCGCCGACTGCAGATGCGTGAAGCCCGGCATGATCGTGCCGGCATGCGACTCGGCCTGCTCGATCAGGGCCGCCTGGAGGTCGCCGAGCGCCGCGTCGGCCTCGTCGATGGCCCGGCGGACCCAGAGGCGGAAGTCGAGCGCGATCTGGTCGTTGCGCGAACGCGCGGTGTGCAGGCGGCCGGCCGGCCGGCCGATGATCTCGGACAGGCGGGACTCCACGTTCATGTGGATGTCCTCGAGCGCGCGCGAGAACTTGAACTTGCCCGCCTCGATCTCGGCTTTGACCTGATGGAGCCCCTTCACGATGGCCTTCGCATCGGCCTTTGAGATGATATTCTGGGCCGCCAGCATCTCGGCATGCGCGATCGAGCCCTGGATGTCCTCGGCATAGAGCCGGCGGTCGAAGTCGATCGATGCGTTGATCTGCTCCATGATGGCGGCCATGCCGCCCGAGAAGCGGCCGCCCCACAGTGCATTGGCGGAGCGCCCCTTGGCAGAGCGGGCGGAGGTCTTGGAGGTCTTGCGGGCCATGTATCCTGGAATGAATCGCTTGGGAATGACGCGGCGGCTGGTGCTGGCGGGAGGACTCGCGACAGCCACCGGCGCCGCCTGGGCGGACGGGCGGCCGCCGCTCGCGGGCCAGATGAAGAAGTTTACCCTGCATCCGAAGCCGCGGCCAGCGCCGGAGGCCCCGTTCAAGACCAGGGCGGGGGAGCCGACGAACCTTGCCGACTTCAAGGGGCGGGTGCTGCTGGTCAATTATTGGGCGACTTGGTGCAGCCCCTGTGTCGCCGAGATGCCGTCTCTCGACCGCCTGGAAGCGAGCCTCGGCGGCAACGACTTCGCCGTGTTGCCGATCGCCTCCGACCGTGCCGGCCTCAAGGTGGTCGAGCCCTTCTACGAAAAGGCCGGTCTGAAGAAACTGCCGATCTATCTCGACCAGGACATGAAGTTCACGCGCTCGTCCGGCGTGCGCGGCCTGCCGACGACGTTGCTGGTCGATCGCACCGGACACGAGGTCGGACGAATGGAGGGCGATGCTGCCTGGGATTCGAAGGACGCCGAGGCGCTGATTCGCCGCTATCTCGTCGAAAAGAGCGATCCGTCACCGATCAAGGCCCGTGGCTAGCCCTGAGGTGTCAGGCCCAGCCGAAACCGAAAGCGGTCTCTCGACTAGCGACCAGGAAGCTCGTCTCGTCCAAGGGCCTAGCGACATCGATGCGGTTAGCAGCCTCGCGCGATCCCTCCACACGCATGGCTTCCATGTCGCCGCTGCCGACTGGTTCCGGCGCTTGGCGGCGTTATCGAATTCGACGAGCGCCGAAGGCCGGTTGAACGCCGCTATCTCCCTGGCAATGGTTGGAGAAGAAGAAACCGCAACCCAGTCCTTGACGTTGCTCGTCGGTCTTGTCGAGGACGCGATCACTCCGGCTGCCGCGGACCTGGTCGCCAGATGCGCGGCCAAAGCCCTCGACTCTGGGGCCGAAGACAGCGCCGAGACGATCGTACGCAAGCTGACCGCCCTCCATCCCGCCCTCGAGCTGACCTTCATTCTCGAAGCGCGCTTGGCCCGGCGCCGCGGCGATCTAGAAAGCGGCCACCTCCGCCTCCGCCGATTGCAGGCCATATCGCGCACCGCAAGCGTCCTCACCGACGGAGTCAACGCCGTCAAAGGACTTCTCCCGGTTGCGGAGATCCAGGCTCTGTTGCGCCGTATCATCTGCCACGATCCGAGCCACGCAGACGGCATGGCGCAGCTATTTCATGTCACTAGCCGAAGCGGCCGCTCCGAAGCAGTTCGCCACGGCTTGCGAACGCTGGCGCTGCTCGGGAACGGCAGCGTTGTCGAGATCCTAGTCGCCGCGGGAGTCGCCGCCATACTGTTCGTCAAGGACCGTCCGGATGCCGCGATGGCGATTCTCAATCGCTTCCCGGAGGACCGCTACGCCGCCGCCGGTGCGGCTAGCGGCATCGTGTATGCTCGCTTTGTCCGACGTCTCATCGACTGGTGGCGGCACAATCCCGCGGATTGCCGCGCGTCCCTGCCGGAGATTCAATACATCGGCGACAGCCATTCACTCAGCGCCCACGGCGTCATTACGCGATGGCGCGGACAGGATCACAGGATTCAGGCGCATTGCTTGGTCGGACAGACCGCTCACTCGATTGCCCGCGGCATCGGTGGCGTCGAAATCAGCGAGCGCCTCAAAGGATGCCGGTCATCGGCACCCGTCATCTTCGGGTTTGGTGAAGTCGATTGCCGGATGTCGGGGCATCTCGTGACCGAGAGGCGTCAAGGCGGAAGCGCCGCTTTCGAATCAGTGACAGCTCGGCTTGCCGGCCGCCTCGTCGACACGTTGATGGAGCTCGCGGCCGAGCAGCACGTGGTCGGTTGTCTCGGCGTGCCGGCTCCTCGTGCCGGACATGCTGGGGCGGCGCAGATGTCGGAGCTTCACCAAGTGATCAAAAGCTACAATGCCGCGCTCGATAGCGCCTGCCGGCGACGCGGCATAGCATTCATCGATGTCTACGGAACCTCTGCCGCCTCGGCGTTCGCCCACATTGACGACTATCACCTGGTGCCGTCCGTGATAGCCGAGGCACTGAGGCACAAGCTAGCCGAGGAAGTACCGGCTTAGCGGGCCGGAACCGGTGATCGCGCAGAGGTCCGACGCGCCGCCGGTCAGGACCGGAGGCCGAAACAAAGAGGCGGCCATCCGGGCCGCCTTTTTCGGTTTGCTCGCTCAGATTAGTCGCGGCGGATGAGCGTGATCTGGCGGGTCGGACGCGGGCGGACGACGACCGTCCGCGAGCCGTCGCGATGGACGTGCACTACCCGGCGGGGCGTACGCTCCTTCACGACGACAACCTTCTTCATGGGCTTCCGCTTCACCACGGTGATGTGGCCGGGCCGCTCCTTGATGATCGTGGTGGTCTGGGCCGAAGCCTGAGCAGAGGCATAGGCGCTGGCGGCGAAGATGGCGCCGATCGCGAGGGCGAAGATCGACTTACGAATGGCTGGGTTCCTGGCGTTTGCGTTGACGTGCCGGCGGGGGGCACAGAAGCGCGCCGGGTGACGCCCAGGACCGTCCAAATAGGCGTCGGGTTGCGTGCTCAGCTTGTGCGGCCGCAGCGGCACCCTGGTACCGAGGCCTAACGCGTCGGGACCGGCTTCTCGCCCGAATAGTCGTAGAAGCCGCGCTTGGTCTTGCGGCCGAGCCAGCCGGCCTCGACGTACTTTACCAAGAGCGGACAAGGCCGGTATTTCGAATCCGACAGGCCCTCATGCAGCACCTGCATGATGGCGAGGCAGGTATCGAGACCGATGAAGTCGGCGAGCTCGAGCGGCCCCATCGGATGGTTGGCGCCGAGCCGCATCGCGGTGTCGATCGCCTCGACCGATCCCACGCCCTCGTAGAGCGTGTACACGGCCTCGTTGATCATCGGCAGCAGGACCCGGTTGACGATGAAGGCCGGGAAGTCCTCGGCGGTCGCCGGGGTCTTGCCCAGCTTGATCGCCAGATCCTTGACCGACTTGAAGGTCTCCTCGTCGGTGGCGATGCCTCGGATGAGCTCGACCAGCTGCATCACCGGCACCGGATTCATGAAATGCATGCCGATGAACTTGCCGGGCCGGTCCGTCGAGGCCGCAAGACGCGTGATCGAGATCGACGAGGTGTTGGTAGCGATGATCGTCTCGGGACCCAACTCCGGCACCAGCTTCTTGAAGATGCCACGCTTGACGTCCTCGTTCTCGGTCGCCGCCTCGACGACGATGTCGCAGCCGCGGAGCTTGCTCATGTCGGTGACGGTGGCGATGCGCTTCATCGCCGCATCCTTGTCGGCCTGGGTCGCCTTGCCACGGGTGACCTGACGGTCGAGGTTCTTGCCGATGCTGTCGACGGCGCGCTTGAGCGCGTCCTCGCTGATGTCCGAGAGGCGGACATCGTAGCCCGACAGCGCCGCGACATGCGCGATGCCGCTGCCCATCTGGCCGGCGCCGATGACGCCGATGGTCTTGATCATGGTCAGCGTCCCTTGGCGAGCTCGGCGTCGAGCTCGGGCACGACCTTGAATAGGTCGCCGACGAGGCCGTAATCGGCGACCTGGAAGATCGGCGCTTCCTCGTCCTTGTTGATCGCGACGATGACCTTCGAGTCCTTCATACCGGCAAGATGCTGGATCGCGCCGGAGATGCCGACCGCCACATAGAGATCGGGGGCGACGATCTTGCCGGTCTGGCCAACCTGATAATCGTTGGGAACGAAGCCGGCATCGACCGCCGCGCGGCTGGCGCCGACCGCGGCGCCGAGCTTGTCGGCGACGGATTCGAGGAGCTTGAAGTTGTCGCCGGACTGCATGCCGCGGCCGCCCGAGATGACGATGCGGGCCGAGGTCAGCTCCGGCCGCTCCGACTTGGAGAGCTCCGAGCCCTTGAACTCCGAGAGACCGGCCGCACCCTTGGCTGCGACCTTCTCGATCGAAGCCGATCCGCCGGTCGCCGCCGCCGGATCGAAGCCGGTGGCACGAACGGTGACGATCTTGACCGCGTCCTTGGACTGCACCGTCGCCATCGCGTTGCCTGCGTAGATCGGGCGGACAAAGGTGTCGGCAGAGACAACCTCGATGATCTCGGAGATCTGAGCCACGTCGAGCAGGGCTGCGACGCGCGGCATCACGTTCTTGCCGTTGGTCGTGGCCGCAGCGAGCACGTGGCTGCGCGACTTCGCGAGCTCGACGATCAGCGGCGCCAGGTTCTCCGCCAGCGCGTTGGCATATTCGGCGGAGTCGGCGACCAGCACCTTCTTGACGCCGGCGACGTTCGACGCCGCTTGCGCCGCAGCGTCGCAATTCTGGCCAGCGACCAGCACCTCGACGTCGCCGCCGATCTTGGCGGCGGCGGTGACGGCGTTCAGCGTCGCTGCCTTGAGCGAGGCGTTGTCGTGCTCGGCGAGGACGAGGACGCTCATGGGATCACCTTCGCTTCGGTACGCAGCTTCTCGACCAGTTCGGCGACAGATCCGACCTTGACGCCGGATTTGCGCTTCGGCGGCTCCTCGACCTTGAGCGTGACCAGGCGCGGCGCCGGATCGACGCCGAGCGCATCGGGCGTCAGCGCCTCGATCGGCTTCTTCTTCGCCTTCATGATGTTGGGCAGCGAGGCGTAGCGCGGCTCGTTGAGCCGAAGGTCAGTGGTGACAATCGCCGGGAGCTTGAGCTGCACGGTCTCGAGACCGCCGTCGACCTCTCGGGTCACCGTCATCGCATCGCCCTCAGGCGCGATCTTCGAGGCGAAGGTGCCCTGGGACCAGCCCAGCAGCGCGGCCAGCATCTGGCCGGTCTGGTTGCAATCGTCGTCGATCGCCTGCTTGCCGAGGATGACGAGCTTCGGCTGCTCCTTCTCGACCACGGCCTTGAGCAGCTTCGCCACCGCGAGCGGCTGAAGCTCGGCATCGGTCTGCACATGGATACCGCGGTCGGCGCCCATGGCAAGCGCGGTGCGGATCGTCTCCTGCGCCTGGGCGACGCCGACAGAGACGGCGACGACCTCGGTCGCCTTGCCGGCTTCCTTGAGGCGGATCGCCTCTTCGACGCCGATTTCGTCGAAGGGATTCATCGACATCTTCACGTTGGCGGTCTCGACGCCCGTCTTGTCGGCTTTGACGCGGACCTTGACGTTGAAGTCGACGACCCGCTTGACCGCGACCAGCACTTTCATTTCGTGCCCATCGTCTGATTTGAGGGGAGGGGTGGGCTGGTGTAGACGCCATGCTGCACCGCGTCAAGACGCCCGCCCCGCCGCCGTTAACCAGATCTAGCGGAGGATAAACAGAACGGATGCCGCCAGCGTCACGCCCATGACAATGTTGAAGATGCGGCCGCGCCGGGCGTCCGCAAGCAGGCGTTGCGCGGTGGCGCCGAAGCCGAGCCAGATCAGGTTGCTAGGGAAGGCGGCCGAGACGAAGACGAGCGCGAAGAGCAGCGCCTGAACGACCGCCGCACCGCTCCCGGCCTGCAGGTAGGTGGCGACGGCGCCGGTCGCGACCATCCAGGCCTTCGGGTTGACCCATTGCAGCGCCGCGGCGCCGAGGAAGCCCGTCGGCTTGCCGGCTGCCTGCCCGGAACCGACAGGCGCGGTCGCTATCTTCCAGGCGAGCCAGAGGAGGAACGCCGCGCCGCCGAAGCGGATCGCGGTCATGACGTCCGGCAGGCCGATCAGGACGGAGCCAAGGCCGAGCGCCGCCAGGAACATCAGCGAGCCCATGCCGGCCGAAACGCCGAAGGCACAAGGCAGCCCGCGCCAGAAGCCAGCCTGGGCACCGGTCGCGGTCAACAGCACGTTGCTCGGCCCCGGCGTGATCGCAGCGACGAAGGCAAAGAGGAAGAAGGCGCCGGCCTGGTCGAGGGTCATGACCCGCTGAGCAGGTCACATCGCGCCGGCGGCGTCTTGAATCTTTGTGCTCTCAGCGGTTCTGGCCGGGAACCCAGAGCACATCCTTGGCGCCGCCATCATTCTCGGCGCGGGCCAGGACGAAAAGGTGATCCGAGAGGCGGTTGGCGTAGCGGATGGCGATCGCCGACACCTCCTCCTTCTCGGCCAGCCGCGTGATCGCGCGCTCGGCGCGGCGAACGATGGTGCGTGCCAGATGCAGAGCCGCCGACGAGGGTGTGCCGCCGGGGAGCACGAAGGAGTCGAGCGGCTTCAGCCGCTCGTTCATCGCATCGATCTCGTGTTCGAGGCGCGCGACCTGAACCTCGGCAACGCGAAGGCCGTCAGTGCCCGGCCGGCAGAGATCGGCACCGAGGTCGAAGAGATCGTTCTGGATCCGCGCCAGCATCGCATCCGACGCTTTGGAGGCGTGCAGCCGGGCGAGTCCGATCGCGGCGTTCGCCTCATCGACCGTGCCGTAGGCTTCGACGCGCAGCGCGTGCTTCGGCACGCGCTTGCCGCCGCCGAGCGAGGTCCGGCCCTTGTCGCCACCCTTGGTATAGATCCGGGAGAGCCGGACCATCAGCGCGTCAGCATCATCAGAAGAGCGAAGAGCCCGATCGCGACCGCCTGCAGGATAACTCGGTAGCGCATGAACTTGTTCGAGCGCTGGGCCGCCCCCACGCCGCCGCGCGCCATGGTGACAAGGCCGAAGAGGAGCGCGCCCAGCGTAGCGATCATCGCGATCACGATCAGGACGACAAAGAACGTGTTCATGGTGGGAATCTAGTCATTCGCGCCGCCTATCACCACCCGCAGATCCGGTCTTTCTGACGCAGCCTCTTCGAGCGTCGCTCTGATCCGCTCGACGGCCGGACCGAGGATCTTCCGGGCGTTGGCGAAATCGAGCCAGACGATCTCGATCGGCCCCTCGACATCGCGGGTAAGCGCATCCCAGAGCGCATCCAGATTGGCGCCGAAGTGTCCGGGAAGAGCCAGCTGGCGCGCGAGGTCGACATAGAGCGCCTCGACCCCGGCATAGGGCCCGGCCAGGGTGCAACGCTTCACTTCGGCACCTCGCGGAAGCTCTTGTAGTGATCGACGGTCACCCACTGGCGGCCATCGGAGCTCCACACCAGACGCTTCGCTCCGCGGCTGCCGCCGGCATAGTCGAGATCGGCCTCGAAGAAGCGCCGGCCCGAGGCTGACGGCAGCAGGCCCTCGCGGTTGCCGAAGCGATCGCCGCCGATGCTCTTGCCCGGCGCCACTTTCGAAAGATCGACGCCCGGCCGCCAGCCGAGCCGCGATGCCTCGTCCTTCGTCACGTAGCGGGACGGAAGTCGCTTGGTACGGTCGAGCGCCTCGATCGTTTCGACAAACCCGGCGACGTCGCGAAGCCCGGCCGAACGCGCGAATGACTCCAGGCTCTCGCCGCGCCCCCAGGCAGAGGTCCCGGCCAGCAGCATAATCGCGAGGACCATCAGGTTGATGGCGGTGCGGTACGACAGTAGCTTCGCGCTGATCATGGCTCTCGGCCGATCCTATACCATCCCCTGCGCCTCGGCGTTCCGAGACCGCGTGACGAGCCTGGCGCAGCGCCAGGGCGTCAGCGTCGCGGATCTGGTCCGCGCCGTGCAGCTCCTCGTGCCGGCCGCCTCCCTCGCTCAGGTCGCCGATCCTGGCGAGCCCGGCCGAACCGACCGCGAGAGCATCCAGGTGAAGACCGGGCCATCCAAGGACCGGCGTATGCGCCGGAAGCCGCGCCTGCAGGTGCGGCTCGCCGGCGAGCACCAGATCGCCGACCTCCGCCGCGCGCTCAGGCTTGCCCTCGACCTCGCCGAAGGCGGCACCTCCCTCCGTCTGGAAGCGGCGGGCGCCGTCGATCTGGCGGAGCTCCATCGCGAAGAGGTTACGCGCCTGAAGAACACCGTAGAGACGCTGTCCTTCGCGCCCCTGGAGACCGATATCCGCACGCGTTCTGAGGCGCTTTACGTTCTCGGCTTTCCGACCTGGTCGACGCCGGACCAGCGGATGCTGCGTAGCCGCTTCCGGCAGCTCGCGATCATCTATCACCCGGACAGCCCGACCGGCGACACGACGCGCATGGCCCAGCTCAACGCCGCCATTGCCTTCCTGACCCGCTCTTGAGCGAGTAGGCTTGCATCATGCTCGAGATCCTCAAAAGCGACGTCGTCATCGTCGGCGGCGGCCTGGTCGGCCTCTCGCTCGCCCATGCGCTCGCCTCGGCCGGGATCGAGACGACGGTCGTCGACCGCGAGGAGCCGGCAATCGCGGCCAACGACGCCTATGACGGCCGTGCCTTCGCCATCTCCTATGGCTCGCGCCGGATCCTCGAAGGGCTCGGCCTCTGGCAGGAGATGGGCCGGCAGGCGGCGCCGATCCTCGACATCCGCGTCACCGACGGGCCGTCGACGCTCTTCCTGCACTACGACCATCGCGAGGTCGGCGACGAGCCGCTCGGCCATATCGTCGAGTCGCGCTTCGTCCGGCGCGCGTTGCTTGGCAAGCTTGGTGACCGGCCGAAGCTCAGGCTGATCGCGCCGGAGTCGGTCGCCCGGCTGGAGCGCGGGAAGGCGGGCGTCGTTGCGCGCCTCGCCGATGGCCGGCGCATCGCGGCACGGCTAGCCGTCGCCGCCGACGGCCGTGGCTCGCCCATCCGGAGAGCCGCCGGCATCGGCGCGATGGAATGGGGTTATGCGCAGACAGCCATCGTCTGCACCGTGGCGCTGACACGACCGCATGAGGGCGTGGCGCATGAGCGCTTCCTGCCGGCCGGGCCCTTCGCCCTCCTCCCGCTTCCCGGCGACTTCTCCTCGATCGTCTGGGCGGAGCGCAACGAGGTGGCACCGGCGATGCTCGCGCTCGACGACGACGGCTTCTCGGCGGCTATGACGCGGCGCTTCGGCGACGCACTCGGACCGCTCCGCGTCGTCGGCCGGCGCTGGTCCTATCCGCTCGGCCTGCTCGTCGCCGAGCGCTTCACATCAGACCGCTTGGCACTGATCGGCGATGCAGCGCATTCGATCCATCCGCTCGCCGGCCAGGGACTCAACCTCGCGATCCGCGACGTCGCGGCGCTGGCCGAAGTCATCGTGGATGCGCATCGCCTCGGCCTCGACATCGGCGCCGTAGACGTGCTCGATCGCTACGCCTCATGGCGACGCCTCGACACGCTGGCGCTCCTCGCTGTGACCGATGGCCTCAATCGCCTCTTCTCGAACGATCTCGGCCCGGTGCGGCTCATCCGCGATCTTGGCCTTGCCGCGGTAGACCGGCTGCCCGCGCTGAAGCGCCTGTTCATGAACCATGCGATGGGGACGGTCGGCGACCTGCCGCGGCTGGCGCGCGGCGAAACGCTCTAGCGACGAAGCTCGGCAAGCACGCGCTTATATGCCGCCGTCGTCTCCGCACCGAAGCAGCAGAAGATCGCGCGCGTACGGGCCGACAGCTCGGCCGCGACCGTCGAAACCGCGATCCGCGTCGCCGGTTCCAGCGGATAGCCATAGACGCCAGTCGAGATCGCGGGAAACGCGACCGAGGCGAGCTTGTGCGCCGCCGCCAGCTTGAGGGAGTTTCGATAGCAGCTCGCGAGTTTCTCGGGCTCGCCCGAGTGGCCGCCATGCCAGACCGGGCCGACCGTATGGATCACGTGGAGTGCCTTCAGCCGATAGCCGCGCGTGATCTTGGCGTCGCCTGTCAGGCAGCCGCCGAGCGTGCGGCACTCCACCAGGAGCTCGGGTCCGGCCGCGCGGTGGATCGCGCCGTCGACGCCGCCACCGCCGAGCAGGGACTCGTTGGCCGCGTTCACGATTGCATCGACATCGAGCTTGGTGATGTCGCCTTCGACGATCTCGATCCGGTCCCAGGCCATCAGAGCCATCCCGCACCGATTGCCAGCAGGCGCAGGGCCAGCGCCGTCACCACCAGGCGGATGAGGAGGCTGACGAGGACGACCGGAAGCCGGATGCGAAGCCGCGGCGCCAGCACCATGCCGAGAGCGCCGGCAGCGATCATGGCGACGAGCACCGGGATCAGGGAAAGATAGGCGGCGCCGAGGACGGCGAAGGCCAGCATCTTGAGCCCGTGCTGTATCGCGGCGACCGCGCTCACCGTGCCCGGCACAAGCGTGGGGTCGACCGGCTCATCGGCGATGAAGGGGCGCAGCAGCGGCCCGGTCTCGCCGAGAAAGACCGAGGAGGCGCCGGTGAGGCCGCTCGCGACGGGCAGCCGGAACGGAAAGCGCCGGCCGGGGTCGGGCGCCGGCCACCAGCATGCCCAGATCAGGAAGGCACCAAGCAGGATCGCCTGCACATCGCTCGGAACGACGCTGGCGAAGGGCGCGGCGAGGCCGATCGCCACGAGCGAGCCGAGACCGGCGGCAACCACGATCTGTAGGCTGAATGCGCGGCGAAGCCGGTACCAGCCGACGCCGTTGCGCAGCGCTTCGAGCACGGCATGGGCCGGGACCACGAGCGGCGGCGGCAGCACGCTTGCCATGGCCGCCAGCAGCAGACCGCCCGTCGATCCGAGAGTGGCGTTGCCGAACCCGACCAGGAACGCCCCGGCGACCAGGATCGCCTCGCCGAGCTCGAACTCCATCAGCCGCGCCCGAAGGCCGCGTGGGCGAAGGCGTCGAGATAGTCGATCAGCTGGTCCGAGGCGGATACCGCGGCATCGGCGCCGTCATCGGCGATCGCCCGCATCAGCCCGGCATGACGCGAGGCCGATTCCAGCAGATCCTCCTGGTCGCGATAGGCATGCCAGAAGCGCCGCGAATGCGCGTGAAGCTGCGCCGCCGCGCGCGCGGTGAAGGGGTTGCGGCAGGCTGTGGCGATGAGCTGGTCGCAGGCGCGATCGCAGGCGAGAAACCCGTCGACATCGTTGCGCTCGGCGGCCGAGACGATCTCTGCCGCGAGCCGGCGGAATTCGTCACGCTCGCTGCGCGTCGCACGCCTCGCCGCACTCTCCGCGAGGAGCCGGTCGATCGGCCGCCGCGTCTCGAGCTGGAGACGGAACTGCCCGGCATCGATGGGGCTCACAAGCACGCCCCGCTGCGGCAGGACGACCAGCAGCCCCTCGGCGTCGAGGCGCTTGATCGCTTCTCGGATCGGCATGCGGCCGATGCCGAGCTGCCGTCCAAGTCCGGCCTCGGAGACCACGGCGCCCGGCTTCAGGCGCGCCGTGACGATCAGCTCCTCGAGGCGCTGATAAGCCTGGACGGCGAGCGTCGGCGGCGACGCCTCGGGCGCCTCCTCGACGCGGCGGCGAACGGCGGTCACGGAGAGCCCTGACCCTAGGCTGCCTTCGCCAGATTCGGCCGCGTCGCCAGCGCCTTCCGCATCGCCTCCTCGACATGGCGCCGCTCGGCGCCTTCGAGCGCGAGACGCGGCGGGCGCGTGCGTTCGTTGCCGCGGCCGGCGATCGCCTCGCAGAGCTTGATGCACTGGACGAGGTCGGCCCGCGCATCGAGATGCAGCAGCGGCATGAACCAGCGATAGATGCTCATCGCCTCGTCGAAGCGGCCGGCGCGCGCCAGCGCGAAGAGCTCGTTCGACTCCTTGGGGAAGACGTTGGAGAGGCCGGAGACCCAGCCGACGGCGCCGAGCATGATCGCTTCGAGCACGACATCGTCGAGGCCGCAGAAGAGCGTGAAGCGATCGCCGGTGAGGTTCACGAGGTCGACGAAGCGCCGCGTGTCGCCGGAGGATTCCTTGATCGCGACGATGGTCTTCACGTCGGCGAGCTTGGCGACGATCTCAGGCACCAGGTCGTTACCGTAGGCCGGCGGGTTGTTGTAGAGCATGATCGGAAGGTCGCTCGCCGCGCCGACCGCGCGAAAATGCGCGAGGATCTCCTGCGGCTTCGCCGAATAGACCATCGCCGGCATCGCCATCAGTCCGTCGATGCCGATCTTCTGCGCGTCGCGCGCGTACTCTCGGGCAAGCTCGGTCGTGTACTCGGCGACGCCGGAGACCACCGGCACGCGGCCACGCGAAACGTCCTTGGCGAGCTTCAGCATCTCGCGCTTCTCTTCCGGGCGAAGCGCCGTGTTCTCGCCGACCGAGCCGCAGACGATGAGGCCGTTGACGCCATCGTCGATCAGTGCCGACATGACCTTGCGGGTCGCGTCGTAGTCGATCTTGAAATCCTTATCGAACTGAGTGGTCGCCGCGGGAAAGACGCCGGTCCAAGAAATGCCCATGGGCCCCCTCCAGGTATTCCCCAACTGATATACGAGTGATATACGAGTTGCAACCCCCACTAGGTACCGACTAGAGAGGCGGCGTGGAGGACGCGCCAGAAAGCATCCTTGTCTATGTCGGCCTCGACCGCTTCGGCGACGGGCTGATGAAGCTTCCCTTCGTCCGCGCGCTGCGCGCGACCTGGCCCAAGGCGCGTGTCACCTGGCTCGCCGGCAAGGGCGAAACCGTCTATGCCGGGCGCCTCGGTGGCTTGATGACAGGCCTTATCGACGAGATCATCCAGAGCGCCGGTATCGGTCTCGCGCCGCAGGAGCTTCTCAAGCGCCCCCTGCCCGGCCGCCGCTTCGACCTGATCCTCGACACGCAGAGGCGCTTCCTGACCTCGCTGATCGTGAAGCGGATACGGCACACGCGATACATCGCCGGCACCGCGGGGTGGCTGCTCTCCGACGCACGCTCGCCGCGGCGCGAGAAGCCGCCGGGCATGATCCGCCAGATGCTCGACCTGATCGAGGCTGCGAGCGGTCAGCCCGCTGCGCCGGGCCGCGCGCGGATAGCACTGTCGCCCGAGATCGAGCGCCAGGCGGCGCAGCTTCTTCCCGACGGACCGAGCTATGTCGGCCTCGTGCCCGGCGCCGGCGACCGCCGAAAGTGCTGGCCGCGCGGGCGCTTCATCGCGCTGGGGCAGCGCCTCGATGCGCCGGTGATCCTGCTCGGCCCCGACGAGACCGAGTGGCATGCGGAGCTTAAGGGCGCGCTACCCGGCGCGCTGTTTCCGTTCCAGGCAACAGCGCTCGGTGCCGACCCTGCCCTCTCGCTAGCCGTCGGTCGCCGCCTCAAGGTGGCGGTCGCCAACGACGCCGGCATGGGACACCTGCTGGCTGCCGGAGACTGTCCGCTGATCTCCCTCTTCGGGCCGACGCCGGCGAGAAAATTCGCCCCCTTCGCCGAGCGGCTGACGGTGATCGAGGCGCAGAGCTTCCGCGGCGACGAGATGGCGGCGATCCCGTTCGAGGCGGTCTCCGGCGCGGTCGAGGCCCATCTCCGCGGTTGACGCCTGCTGGCCGCCGCCATAGGGTCGGCCCATGGCACACGGCCTTCGGATTACCACGCGAATTACGACCCCGGTCCTCTAGGGATCGGGCTGTCGCTATTCGTCCGTGCGTAATCCGTTTTCAGGAGCCGTATCGTGTCTACCTCTCTCGCCTATGAGCCGTCGGCCGCCTCGCCCGAGGCGTTGCCGCATTGCTATTCCGTCCTCGCCCGCGCCGAAGTCTCGGTGATGCCGCGCGTGCTGGAGCTGTTCGTGAAACGCGGCATCCTGCCTCGTCGCTGCCATGGCGTCGTCTCCGGCCCCGGCCATGACGAGCTCGAGATCGACCTGCAGGTCGACGGGCTCGACACCGATGCCGCCGAGCACATCCAGCGCTGCCTCGCGCAGATCATCCATGTCGAGCGCGTGTTGATGTCGCGAGCGCATCGCGCCTGATGGCGCTGGTCGACCACATCCGGCGCTGCAACGCGTACAGGCCGGAGGATTTCGTCCCGTGGTCGATCGACGGCAAGGTCGCGGGCTATGTCCGCCGCGAGCTGCGCCCGATCATCGCAGGTTATCGCGGGCTCTTCGTCGATGACGGCGCTCTCGCGCTCGATCCTCGCCATGTCGACGCCGCAGCCCGTAGCGACGCACTGCGCGAGGCGGCCGAGCGGCTGCACCGCGCGGGTATCGTCCACCGCCTGACCGAGGAACGCTATGCGGTCACGGCGGGCGGCGAACCGGTCGCCACCCTGCCTCGCGGCGCGGCGTCCGTGCTCGGCATCGTCGCCTCTGGCTGCCACGTCAACGGCTTCGTCCGCCGCGCGGACGGGATCCATCTCTGGATTGGCCGACGCGCGGCAAATCGTCCTTATCCCGGCCAGCTCGACAATTTCGTCGCCGGCGGACAGCCGGCCGGACTTTCGGTCATCGACATCCTGATCAAGGAATGCGCCGAGGAGGCCGGCGTGCCCGCTTCCGTGGCGCGCCGAGGGATACCGGTCGGTATCGTAAATTATGTTATGGCAACGGAACCGGGCATGGGCGGCGATGGCCTCTATCGCCACTGCCTTCATTGCTTCGACCTCGAACTGCCCGAGGATTTCACGCCGGTCTCGGCAGACGGCGAAGTTGCCGAATTCAGTCTGCTACCGGTGGTAGAGGTAAGGCAGATCATCGAAACGAGCTTCCGCTTCAAGTTCAACTGCGCCCTGATCATCATCGATTTTCTGATCCGACATGGCCTCGTTCGACCTGACCACCCTGACTACATTGAACTCTACGCCGGGCTTCGATCGTCATTTGATAGAATTAACTAAAACAAATGTCATTTTGAAAAACCATGTCTGGTTGACCCCTGGGGAGACCTCATGGTTCGATGCCAAGCCTGATCCGGACTTCCCCAAACGGGAACGGCATCGGGCTGGTCCGGTGGGGACCGACATTCGGGTCGTCCTAGAAGCGGGTGCGATGTCCGGCCGATCAGCAATCTGGCGCACTTCGTCGCGACACGCTCGGCCGCAGACGCGCGCCGACGCCGATCTCGACCTCGGAAGAACCGATATCCATGTAGGCTCGGGGCGTCGCCAAGCCTACCTGCACAAGACCGAGGCTTGAGGAAGCACTGTGGCCAGGATCCTTGTGATCGACGATGACGCCGAAGTCCGCCGCACCCTCGTGCGCATGCTCGAATCGGCCGGCCACGAGGTACATCAGGCGGCCGACGGCGAGACTGGTATCACGGTCTGCAATCAGATCCTGCCGCACCTGGTCATCACCGACAGATAACGTACAGAATCTTTCGCACTTTCGGGAATGGTGGCTTCTTCTAGAGTGAAGGAGCAAACGATGAGCAGTGAGACTGCGATGGGCCAGGTGATCCAGATCGACGA
>Ga0194132_10001125_pt1 | contig 54432 bp, 45 predicted proteins | sample TA2KigOf80mmetaG_FD_148612 | JGI IMG/M metagenome (GOLD analysis project Ga0194132, IMG submission 148612) | Freshwater microbial communities from Lake Tanganyika, Tanzania - TA2015054 Kigoma Offshore 80m | ecosystem: Environmental > Aquatic > Freshwater > Lake | place: Tanzania: Lake... | reverse complement strand
GATCCGGCTAAATGGATTAGGCGGCATGGATTGTGGCTTCTGGGTAAAGCAGCCTCTTCCGGAACGGGACGAGATCTGGAATCTGGGCTGGTGTGTCTGTTTGCAAATGGTCGAGCATCTGAAGCACGCACCAAGTAACAATCGGCGTGTCAATTTCGTCCGTGGCATCATCGAGATGCCCGAGAACTGCTCGCATTGCGCCGTGCGTGAACTGGCAGTAAGTGCGATACGCACTCTCATAGTTTTCGACGAATCCAGCGGCGTCAGCCGCGTCGCGAACAGTGAGTCGCTTGCAGTCGACGAGACAGTTGGGGCAATTCGTCTGGAACGTACGCTTCAGTTCTTCCAAGGCCTTGTCGGCCTGGTTCCTGCCGATGTCATCCGTCGCAAACATCTTCTTATCCTCCTCCCACTCAGAATAGGCCTTGCGAAACAGGAGGCTTGGATTCTTTATCACAGCTATCCCTGCAAAGGTCGCTTCGAGTGCTGGGCGAACTAAGAGCTTCGAGGCGGCAACTCGGCATGAATCTCGAAGCCACAGGTATCCCTCAGCAGCGCGATTCACATGGACCGCCGCCCATCCCAGATACGCTGCTTCGGCGGTTGCCGGCGTTTTACCACCCAACGAGTTTAGGGCGTCGGCGAGAAGTTGCTGAGCTTCTCTCAAGAGTTCCAAATGCCGCAGTTCGTCTGGTCCGTGGACTGGTTTAGTGCTCATAGCTGGCACGACGCACGATGTGGCCTAACTATAACTGGACTGCCTAATAGCTGTCTTTAAAGACAGCATACTCGTAGAATATTCTTGCCTTGCTGCTTGTCCAGGAGAAACTTGCGTTCAGGAGGTGGTTCTGTATGCAAGATACAAAGGCTGCAACGGAGCGGTTGGGACGATTCATTCCCAACCCCAAATCCAGGCTTCTGGATCAGGTGCGCGAGGTCGCCCGCCTGAAGCACTACTCATTCCGCACGGAGGAGACTTATGTTCAATGGATTAAGCGATTCATCTTTTTCCACGGCAAACGGCATCCCCGTGAAATGGGGGCTCTGGAAATCGAAGCGTTTCTTACGGATCTCGCCGTTCGGGGCAAAGTCGCAGCTTCCACTCAGAACCAGGCGTTCAGTGCGTTGTTGTTTCTTTATCAACAGGTTCTGCACCAAGAGCCGGGTCCCATCGACGCAGCCCGCGCGAACAGGCCGAAAAGGCTGCCCGTAGTTTTAACAGTGGAAGAGGTTCGAAGACTGCTTGCCGCGATGAAGCCAGGAACATTGCATCTGATGACTCGGCTGCTCTACGGCGCAGGCTTGCGGCTGATGGAATGTACGCGGTTGCGGGTCAAGGACATCCTCCTTGAGCAGAATCAAATCCTTGTACGTGACGGCAAAGGATTCAAGGACAGGGTCACAATGCTACCGCTTTCGACAAAAACGGATTTGGAGAACCATCTGCGACGAGTGCGAACGCTGCACGAGCAGGAGTTGGCCTCCGGTCAAGGTGAGGTCGAACTGCCCTACGCGCTGGCCAGGAAGTATCCGAATGCGGCGAGACAATGGGGGTGGCAATATGTGTTTCCCGCCTCGCATCCCAGCCGAGATCCACGGAGCAATCAGATTCGGCGCCATCATGTGCATGAGACGGCGCTTCAACGAGCGGTGAAGGAGGCGGTTCGTGCGGCTCAGATCCATCAGCCAGCCTCGTGCCACAGCCTGAGACATTCGTTTGCCACGCATCTCCTGGAAGCTGGATACGATATTCGGACGGTGCAGGAATTGCTTGGGCACAAGGATGTCTCGACGACACAGATTTACACCCATGTGATGACAAAGCCAGGATTGGGGGTCAAAAGTCCGCTGGATGCCGGGTAATTCGATTTTTGTTCCAGTCTCATCGGTCAAATCATGTCGTGATGCTGTCCACGATGAAGCGCCGTGAACGGCGCGGTCCGGGGATTGCGGTTGCACGCCTGGGGGAATTGCGGGGCGATAGGCCTGGCACCGCCTCGCAGGCTGGGCAGCCTGCGGCACAGCAGACAGGGCTGTCTGCGTTACGGGGGAAGCCTGGAGCGTCATTCGAGACGGGTTGGGAATTCACGCGGATGGGTTGTCCACGTTGAGGCGCCGTGAACGGCGCGGTCCGAAGTCCATCCAAGGCGACAAAGGGAACAAATCCGGGTGCTGAATGTGGTCACGGAGGATTCGCGCTACCGCTGCGCCTTGTCCACGGCACTGAATTGCGGATGATGGAAGGAATCCGTTCGAACCGCCCGGCTTCCCAGACCGGCCACGCCACACAGCTTGCAGCATTCGTTCGCCACGCACCGGCTGCTGAATGGCGACGACCTCCGGAAACCATTTCTCGGACTGGTGGAGCCGACAGGATTCGAACCTGCGACCTTCTCATTGCGAACGAGACGCTCTACCAACTGAGCTACGACCCCAACCCTGTTGCCTGGCCCTTCTCTTTCACCTGGAAGACCACGCGCAACGAAGGAAATATTCAAGACTCCAAACCCAATCTCAAGTGATTTCCACATGAAATCTCACCCCCACGACACGGAGGGGAAGATCAGGCGGCCGGAAACCTCCTTGTGAACCGTGCGGAGATCCTCACGTGCCCCCACCACCAAGACGGGGAAGTCACGGTGCAGTTCGTTGCCGTGAGGGATCCCACCACGCATCGACGGCTCGAAGGAGGCGATCAAGGCGGCGAGGCTCTACCGGAGCAAGATTCACCAGCTCATGCGGATCCTTCGTCACATGATAAAGCTGCACCGAATCGCCCGGTTCGCGCGCCGCATGGGGAACAATGATCTTCCATTCCCCCACCACCCCCCAACGCCAGCGCAGACTCGACACAGGCGATTCAAGAACGACGGCATCATGAGTGAAGCAAGCGCCAAAGGCAGCATTGCGCCCGCCCAACGCGCGCGCGTCACGCAAGTCGATCCCCGCCACCCCTGAATGCACTGGCAGGCCGCATGCCGCCATCACCGTCGGGGCAATGTCCACCGAACTCACCGGAACATCCCAACGCGACGGCTCGATCCGTCCCGGCCAGCTCAGGAGTATCGGGGTGCGCAGTCCCCCGTCGTAGGGCGATTGTTTCGACCGGGGAGCGAAGCGCGGTCGGTCCGGGTGCTGGATCCAGCCATTGTCGGTCATGTAAACCACCAGTGTGTCCTGCGTGAGTCGTTCACGATCCAGATGGGCGAGAAGTTGTCCCACGGTTTCATCGAACCATTCGATCATGGCCCAATAACGCGCCACGTGAGGGGATGGCGTTAAAGGCAAATACCGCGCGAGCAGACGATCCGGAGGCGTGTGCGGATCATGCGGAAGCATGGGAGCATACCAAAGGAAGAACGGTGCCCCTTCCTTCTTGGACTCGGTAATGAACTCGAACACAGGAACCATAGTATGGCGGCCAATTTTCAATCCTTCATCGCCGTGGCGTCCGCCTTGGAACTCATCTCCCCGGGTCATCCCATGAGTAAAACCGCCCCGGCTGAAGTGGCCTTGCCACCATTTTCCGGCCTGGAAGCTGCGATAACCCGCGGCCACCAATTGTTTGGGCAGCGTGGGTTGCGATTCCAAGGCGTTGTTCATCCACTTTCGACCTTGAACGAATTCCGGGGACTTCCAACGCTGGGCACCGGCGAGTCCCGGAGGCAGAGGTGGATCATTGCTCACGATGCCATGTTGGTGGGGATAACGTCCTGTCAGAATCGAGGCCAGGCTCGGGCAACAAAGGCTGGACGGCACATAACCCCGGCGGAACACCCGGCTCCGGCCGGCAAGCCGGTCCAGGTGCGGCGTACGCACAGCGGGGTGGCCCATAAATCCGTAGTCCGTCCATGCCTGGTCATCGGAAATAATCAACACCACGTTCGGGCGCGCATCCGCCGCGGCGGATTCGAGCCAGGCGCTGGCAAGGCAAATCCAACCCCATTGGACCAGAACAGCAAGGTGCCGGGAACCTCGAGTCATGGGAGCATTCTCAATCAGTACCCGGGAAGTGTCACCATGAAGTTCGATCATGCCCCCAACCATCCGGTGCATCCCGATGTTGCCGGCGATGCAGGTAGGGCGCGTCCGTCCCGGCGCGCCGCCGGAGCATGATGTTTTGCATCCAGTGGGCGGCGGGCTGGGACAGGCCCGCCCTACCAACAACCTCGGCATACACGGCCAGCCATCCGCGACTGGACTTGGAGATTGTCGAAACTTCATGATGCGCGGGTGAGCGAGATCACGCGCGACAGCAGGCCTGAACGAAAACGTCACTTTGCCAGCGACAATTACGCGGGCGTGTGCCCCGAAGCCTGGGAAGCGATGCAGGAGGCAAATGCGGGCCACGCCGTGAGTTACGGCGACGACCCCTGGACCCAGCAAGCCGCGGACCTCATCCGGGACACGTTCGAAACTCAATGCGAAGTGTTCTTCGTCTTCAATGGAACGGCAGCTAATTCACTGTCCATGGCTTCCATGTGCCAGTCTTATCACAGCATTCTATGCCATGAAACCGCGCACGTGGAAACCGACGAATGCGGCGCCCCCGAGTTCTTTTCCAACGGCACCAAGATTCTCCAAGTGCCGGGTCCGGCGGGAAAGATCGATCCGGCCGGGGTTGAACGGATGGTGTTGAAGCGAAGCGATATTCACTATCCGAAACCCCGGGTGGTCAGTGTCACCCAGGCCACGGAGCTGGGGACCGTGTACACGCCTGACGAATTGAAAGCCATTTGGTCGAAAGCGAAGGGATTCGGACTCGGTTTTCACATGGACGGCGCGCGCTTTGCCAACGCGGTGGCCTCGCTGGCAGTGAAGCCCAAGGAAATCACCTGGCAGGCGGGAATTGACGTCTTGTGTTTCGGCGGCACGAAGAACGGAACGCAGGTTGGTGAGGCCGTGGTGTTTTTCAATCGAGACCTGGCCCGGGAATTCGATTATCGATGCAAGCAGGCGGGGCAATTGTGCTCCAAAATGCGATTCTTGTCGGCCCCTTGGGTGGGATTGCTTCGGGATGGAGCTTGGTTGAAACACGCCGCCCGCGCAAACGCGATGGCCACGCTGTTGAAAGACAAATTGTCCGCCATTCCCGGAGTCAAACTCCTCTTCCCAGTCCAGGCCAATGCGGTATTCGCGGAACTGCCCCCGAACGTTATCCACGCGTTGCGGCAGCAGGGGTGGAAATTCTACACCTTTATCGGCCCGGGCGGATGCCGGCTCATGTGCGCTTGGGATACCTTGGAAGCGGATGTCGAAGCCTTCGCCGCGGACGTGAACCGATTCATGAAAGAGGCGCCGCCCATTGTGCCGATGACCTCCGTGAACCATCGCAAACTTTGATCCTTCCGACTAACTTGATGCTGAAGTTACTCACCATTCCACACCCCGGCCCGGCGGAGTTTATTTGCTTACAACGGCAATTGCCCTTCATGAAACTTCGCAAGGTCCAGACGATAAAGCCTTTCCGGATCACTCACCAGATCCATCAAGGATAGGCCTCGTTCTTTGTCGTGTTTTCTCAATGGGCCACGGAATCCCGCCTTCAATCCCAAAGGGATTGTGTCCTCCAGCCCGAGGTTGCGAGGAACGAGCTACCTTGGGTTGCCGTTTGGAATTCAATTCAACCGCAACGCGGTTGTGGCTTTACCACGCCAAACGGAAATAGGATTTCGTCACAACCCCGTTGGGGTTGGTTTCCATTGGCGGACTGTGACCCAAGGTAGCTCGTCCCTCGCAACCTTGGGCTTCGAGACGGAATCCCGTTGGGATTCCTAGCGGGACGCGTTTGAGTTGCGTTTCGTCGATTGGGACGGGATGAACTCCCGAAGTGCTGCTTCCTGATCAATCTCTAAAGCAGCCTCAACGCCGCGATCCTTCGTTCGATCATCAAACCACGACGCCGTCCCCCAGTTCGATTTGCCGGGGGGCTCGCGAGGCCACCCGCTCGTCATGGGTCGCAATCACCAACGTTCCGCCTTCCTCACGCTGCAATTGTATCAGGAGCTCGATAATCTCCGCCCCCGTCCTGGAATCCAGATTCCCGGTCGGTTCATCCGCGAGCAGGAGCTTCGGACGGTTGATGAGGGCACGCGCGATCGCCACCCGCTGCTGCTCGCCGCCGGACAACTCCAAAGGACGATGGTCCAACCTTCCGCGCAATCCTACTTTGTCCAGCAAGGAGACCGCGCGGGTCGATGCCTCCGAGGCGTCCACTCGTGCCAGCCGAGCGGGCAGGCAGACGTTTTCCAGAGCGTCGAGCTCCGGCAGCAAACAGTAGGCTTGAAACACAAAACCGACTCGCGCGTTGCGGAAGGCGGAAAGTGCCCCGCCTGACAGGGTGGAAAGCTCGGCGCCCTCCACAAAAATGCGGCCGGAATCGGCCCGATCCAGTCCTCCCATGAGATGCAGAAGCGTGCTTTTTCCCGCGCCACTGGCTCCCCGGAGCGCCACAAACTCACCCGCGGCAATGACGAGGTCGATCCCGCGCAGCACGGGCACCACCCTCGCTCCGAGCCGGTAGGATTTCGTCACTGAAACGACCTCAACCGACTTCTCCCTCGGCGTGGTCTTCGCTTCCTCATTCATGGCGCAAGGCCTCCACGGGATGAAGCCGCGACGCGTTCCACGCCGGCAGCAAACCCGCCAACACGCAGATGATGAGCGATCCCAGGCAGATGGCCGCGATGTCCGATGGCACGAAAAGGGCCGGCAGTTTCGAAAAGCTATAAATGCGGGCCGGAAAAAGTTCGAAGCCTGTGACTTGACGCATGAACACGAGAAACTCGTTCCGATACTGCACCCCCAGCCAGCCCAAGCCCAAGCCCGCCACCACGCCCAGGGTTCCCACGAGCACGCTCTGGCTCAAGAAAAGCCACAAGACCTGCCACCGCGTGGCCCCCAGCGCCTTCAGAACGCCGATCTCACGCGTCTTTTGCACCACGAACGTGATCAGCACGCTCGTGATTCCAAACGCCGCCACAATCATGATGAAAAACAGGATGTAGAACATGACGTTCTTTTCGACGACCAGCGCGTCCAGCAGATGGCCGTTCTCGTCCATCCAAGTGACGATCTCGAAGGCCGATCCCAACGTTTGCTCCAATTCCTGTCGCACCCGTTCGACCTGTTCCGGTTCCTTGACGTTGACGAGTAGACCGTGCGCGTCCGCGCCCAGGCCGTACAAGTCCTGCGCGCTCCCCATTGAAGTGGCCACGTACAGCTCATTATACTCGAAATGGCCGATGTCGAAAATCCCGCGCACTTCAAAATCGTCCGGCAACACCACCTCCTCCATGCCCCGCTGCGCGCCATCCTTCATCGCCTTCAAATTCCGAATCGAATAAATGGAAATCGAATCGCCGACCTGCAGGTGCAATTTGCGCGCCAATTCCACGCCGAGGACGACACCATTGCCGCGCACGTCGAATTGACCCGCCACCATCGAATCGGGGATTCGACTGACGCGTCGTTCGGACACCGGATCCACTCCCCGCACGACGGGAGCCAGGACCCGCGAGGTTCCATCGCCGGAATGGGCCTCCAGGAACACCTGCCCCATCACGAACGGAGAAACGCCCGTGACGCTGGGGTGGGCGGATACCTTCTCCGCGACCTGCCGCGGAGTTTTCAAGGTGCCCTGGGAGGACATCACTTTGAGGTGAGAATTGAACCCCAAAATCTTGTCCTTCATCTCACGATCGAATCCGCTCATCACACTGATGACGATGATGAGCACGGCCACGCCCAGGGTCACGCCAATGACGGAAAGTAGGGTGATCACCGAGACGAAAGTCCGCTTCGGCCGCAGATAGCGAAAGGCCAGAAAGAGCTCAAAAGGGAGGCGCGACATGGGATCGGGGCGGCCGCTATTGACCCGTCACGCCCTTGAGATAGGCCAGAATCAACTCCGGTAGTTCAACACTGTAACCACCCTCCAGGAGGCTCAGAAAAGGAACGCCCCCGCGGCGAAGCTGTTCGCCCATCCACTGAAAATCCTCTGCCTCCAGAGTCTCTTGCGCCAGGGGATCCCGGGCGAACGCGTCGAACCCCGCCGAAACGCAGATCAACTGCGGTTGGCCGGCCATCATTGCGTCGAGGGCTCGCCGCAGCACCTCGCGATATTTCGGCGCCGGCGTGCGGGGCGCGACGGGGAAATTAAAGCAATTCTTGCCGCGATGTTCCGTGCCGGTTCCGGGATAGCACGGATGCTGGTGGACGGAGAAAAAGCGCGCGCCGGGATGATCCAGGAGAATGGCCTCCGTGCCGTTGCCGTGATGAACGTCAAAATCGAAGACGGCCACTCGATCCATTCCCTTGGCGAGAGCCTCCAAGGCCGTCACCGCCACGGCATTGTAGTAGCAGAACCCCATGGCCCGGTCTCGCAGGGCGTGGTGGCCGGGGGGGCGCATCAAGCTGAACGAGGCTTCGCCCCGGCGGGCAAGTTCCAGAGCTTTCAAAGCCGCCCCCACCGAACGTTCCGCGTGCTCGCCGATATCCGGCGACGCCGGGGTGTCCCCATCGAAATCTCCCGCTGCATGCCGGATCACCTTCAAATGCCCTTCGCTGTGCGCTCGCAGAAGGCTCGATTCCACCACGGACGCGGGGCTTTCCCACACGATGGGGATGTCGCTTTGGGCTTTCAACTTTTCGACCGTGCGCGAAACCCGCGCGGGGCGTTCCGGATGCCCTCGGAAGTGGTAACCGGCGCAGCGCGCGTCATGGATGACATGCAGTTTCATAGATAGCTGAACCAAGCCGATTTCGATTTCGCCTTGACCCGGGCGTACCAAGCGCACACCGGATACAAGAGCAGCATCACCGCAATCCAAATCAGGTAAACCCAAGGAAGGGGAAACCCGAATCCCGGCCGTTCACCACCCGCCCCCAGCAGCGACTTTAGCGCGGATTCCTGCCCGTGAAGCATCGCCGCACCGATCGCGATCAAGTGGATGAGAGGCAAATGGAGGAGATAGTAGAACAGCGGCACTCTTCCGAAAACCAGCACAGGCTTGGCCCAAGCGCCGAGCGGACGATCGATGCATCCCATCAAGAGCCAGGCCGGTCCGAGCGTCATGGCGAGATAGAGCAAGGAGGGTGGATACTTGCTGCAGTTCAAGAAGGACATCAGGGTCGTCATCGCGTCCCTTTGTGAACTCCAGCGGGAAGGATCGCCATAGACATTCCAGGCGCGCAAGATCACGAAGCCCAGGAGGATGGCCGCACCGCCCCGGAACAAGAACTGCCTTCGACGCGGGGAATCCCAGGCGAAAATCGAACCGAACGCATACCCGGCCGCCATGACCCCGATCCAGGGGATGAGCGGGTAACTCGCCGCGAACTTTCCACCCCAGGGGGTGTCGAACAAACCGCCCTCATGCAGGACTTTCCACAACCATCCGGCGGAGCCCCAAGCATCCGATTTCACGCCATCCAGCGTGTGATGGAGCACGATCATGGCCAGCCCGAATCCCCCGACAACCCGGGTGGGTAAAAAAATCAAGCAACTCAGGAAAACCATGGACCAGCCAATCGCCCAGATGACGGCGCCCGCGTTGAATTCGTGAAAGCGAAACTCCCATCGCCATCCGAATCGCACGAGCGTGAGTTCCAGGAACACCAGCCACAGGCCGCGCGTCCAGAGGAACTGGCAAAGTTCCGCCTTGGTGCGGCGAGTGCCCGCAAACCAGGCGCTGGTTCCGGCGAGAAAGATGAACACCGGAGCGCAAAAATGCGTGATCCATCTCGTGAAAAACAGCGCCGGCCAGGTCCGCGAAACATCCACCGGATCGACTCCCGCGTTGCTCAGAAATCCACGCACGTGATCCAGCGCCATGATGATCATCACGGCGCCACGAAGGAAATCGGCGGATTCCACGCGCAGTTTCGCGGTGGCGGGGGCTGGAGCCGAAGGGGTCGTAGTCACAGGGTTCAGTCGATGCCGCAGGCGAGACGAGCCCGGGCGAGCACGTTACGGGCGATCCCGCGAGCCCGCTGCGCTCCGTCCCGCAGCACAGATTCCACGAAAGCGGGATCCGCCGCGAGTTCCGCGCGTTTGGCCCGGGCAGACGCGAATACGTTCCAGCAATGCTCGAACAACGTCTTCTTCAAATCGCCATAGCCCAACCCGCCCGTCCGCAAGCGGTCCTCGACCTCCCGCGAAACCTCGGGGGGTGCCACGAGTTTGAGCAACTGGATGGCAATGTTCTTGCCGGCGTCGGGCTTGGGTTCCGCGGGAGAGCGACTGTCCATCACCAAACTCATGATTTTCTTCCGCAAGGTCTTTTCCTCCCCGAAGAGTTCAATGGTGTTGCCATAGCTCTTGCTCATTTTTTGACCGTCGGTGCCGGGCACCACCGCCACTTCCTCCCGAATGCGGGGTTCGGGGAGGACAAAAGTCGGGCCGTAGAGTTCGTTGAATTTGATGGCGATATCGCGCGTGACTTCCACGTGTTGTTTCTGATCCCGGCCCACCGGCACCACATTCGAATCGTAAAGCAGGATGTCCGCGGCCATCAGCACGGGATACGCAAAAAGGCCGTGATTGGGGGAGATCCCCTTCGCCAGCTTGTCCTTGTAGCTGTGGCACCGCTCCAGCAATCCCATGGGCGTGAGGGTGGTGAGGAGCCAGGTCAATTCCGTCACTTCCGGAACATCGCTCTGCCGAAAAAACACCGCCCGCTTCGGATCGAGTCCGCAGGCTAAAAAATCCAGGGCCACGTCCAGGGTGTGGCGCCGCCGTTCGGCGGGATCGAACAGCGAGGTCATCGAGTGATAATTCGCGATGAAGTAATACGCTTCCCCCTGCTCCACCAGATCGATGGCGGGACGCATCATGCCGAAGTAATTCCCCAAATGCAGCGCACCCGAGGGTTGAATGCCCGAAAGAATCCGCATGCGCGAAAGCCTACGAACCAAGTCCGCCGTGGCAAGACCACACTGGGGTCGGCTCGAGGAAACGATGATTCCCCTTCGTGCACGCTTCCCAAGTCCGTCGTCCGCCCATGCCGACTCCACCTTACGCCAGGATATCCTTCAGCACATTTCCGGAAACATCGGTGAGGCGGAAGTCACGTCCCTGGTAGCGGAAGGTCAGCCGTGTGTGTTCGATGCCGAGGAGCCGCAGCATGGTCGCGTGAAGGTCATGAACGCTGACCGGATTTTCCACCGCCGCGTAGCCCAGTTCGTCGGTTCCTCCATACGCCATCCCCCCGCGAATGCCGCCTCCGGCCAGCCACATCGAAAAACCTTTGATGTGGTGATCGCGCCCCTTTCCTTGAGCCATCGGAGTGCGCCCGAATTCGCCACCCCAGACCACCAGGGTCTCGTCCAACATGCCCCGCTGCTTGAGATCCAGCAGCAGGGCGGCTGAGGCGCGGTCCACTTCCTCCGCCTTGAGTGGCACGTCTTTCTTGACGTCGTCGTGATGGTCCCAATCGCGGTGGTAGAGCTGAATGAATCGCACCCCGCGCTCGGCCAACCTCCGCGCGAGCAGGCAGTTCGAAGCGAAGCTGCCATCCCCCGGCTTGGCACCGTAAAGGTCCAACACATGTTGAGGCTCGCCCGAAAAGTCCACCAAGCTCGGGACGCTCGCCTGCATCTTGAAGGCCATTTCGTATTGGGCGATTCGCGTCAAGATCTCGGGATCCTGCCAGTCCTCGTGTCTGGCGACGTTCAACTCTCGCACCGACTCCACCAAGCGCTTCTGGCTTTCCTGGTCGACCCCGGGCGGGCGATCCAAATAAAGGACGGGCTCGCCTTTGGATTGAAGCCGCACTCCCTGGAAACGGCTGGGCAGGAAACCGCTGTGCCATTGTCTCGCCGCGATGGGCTGCATTTGACCTCCCTTGCCTGCCGATTGCAGCACGACGTAGCCCGGCAGATCCTCGGCCTCGGAACCCAGCCCGTACAACAGCCATGAGCCCATGCTGGGACGTCCGGCAATGATCGAGCCGGTGTTCATGAACATGTGGGCGGGGTCATGATTGATCTGTTCGGTGTGCAGGGACCGGATCAAGCAGATTTCGTCCATGACCGCGCCCGTGCGGGGGAACAGTTCCGAGATCTCGATGCCGGCCTGGCCATACCGTTTGAATTCCGTTTGCGGGGCCAGACATTTCAACTCACGCCCTTGCAGTTGGGCAATCTGCTGCCCCTTGGTCATCGACTCCGGCATCGCCTTCCCGTCCAGTTCCTTCAACTTGGGCTTGGGATCGAAGGTTTCCAGGTGGGAGGGGCCGCCGGCCTGATAGAGGTAAATAATGCGCTTGGCCTTGGCTCGAAAAGGCAGAGCCCCCAGGACCCCGCGCCAAGATTCGCCACGTGCGAGACGTTCGGCCCCGCGCACCAAACCGGGCTCAAGCAGGGAGCCCAAGGCCATGGCGCCCAAGCCTGCGGCCGAGCGGGAGAGGAAATGACGCCGCGTCCGGCCCAGGATGGCTCCTCCTTCTTCCGTGTGTTTCATGGAATGAAATCCAAACCCAACCCGCCCCGAACTTCAAACATCAAAAGTCCCGTCCACTCTCTCCGGCGGATCCGCACGTTGTCGGGGCGCGCTGTTCACGGCGCTTCCGCTCGCGCCAATGGGCCGCGGCGATCTCCTCCCGCTCCATGGCCCGCCCTGGGTGAATGCTTTCGCCCTGTCAGCACCCTTGCCCGTTGAAGCTGCCAACCCCCATTGAAGACACACCTTGAAGCGGAGTGAAGGCCGCTCCGTAAAGCTGCCTCGCGCATCACCGACAACATCGGGATACACGGCCGCCCCGAATCTCCTTCGAAGATTGCTTGGCTTCAATGGTCGTTTGAGTTAGGTTTCTCGATGACTCATGTTCGGGAAACCAAGACTCCCCGCTTCCCGCCTCCGACGCATCATTAGCGTCGGCGAGCGCGGCATTTTCGGATGGTTCGGGCTGGCCTCCGTGCTTCTCTTGCTTCCCGGTGACGCGCAACTGGCCGAGCCTCCGCCGGCGCATTGGGCTTTTCAGCCCATCCTTTCCCCCGTTCCTCCGTCCGTACTCCAGGCCGACTGGCCGCGGAACACCATCGACCGATTTCTGCTGGCCCGAATGGAAGCGTCGGGGTTGCGCCCCGCCCCCGATGCCGCGCCTCAGAATTGGTTGCGCCGGGTGACTTTCGATCTCACCGGCTTGCCGCCCGATGAAGGCGAAGCAGCCCGCTTTCTGTCCAACCCTTCGACGGAAGCCCGGGAAAAGGTGGTGGACAAGCTCCTGACTTCACCCGCGTTTGGCGAACGCTGGGCGCGGCATTGGCTGGATCTCGTGGGTTACGCCGACCAACTCGGCACCGTCAACGACGTGCCCGCCCCGTACGCCTGGCGTTACCGTGACTACGTGGTCCAAGCGCTGAATTCAGACAAACCCTTCGACCGCTTCGTCCACGAACAGATCGCGGGGGACTTGATGCCTTTGCGGGATGCCCGGGAACGCCAGGAGGCCATCATTGCCACCGGATTCCTCCTGCTCGGGGAAATCCACATCGTCACGGGAGACAAAGCCCAGTTGAAAGCGGACATCGTCGATCATCAAATTCAGAAAATCGGCGCCTCGTTCCTCGGCCAGTCTCTCGGTTGTGTTCGCTGCCACGACCACAAGTTCGATCCGATCCGCCTCGAGGACTACTACGGCATGGCAGGTATCTTCAACAGCACCGAATCCTCGTTCATGACAGACCGGGGGGTCTGGAGCTCGATCCTGGTTTCCGAGCTGCCCGAGCCTCCCGAGGATCGGCTTCGGCGTGAGGAATCCCTGGCGCGGCACCTGGCCCAGGTGGAGAAGATTCGATCCGAACGCGCCGCGCTCTCCGCCGAGCTCTCCCGGGTAAAAACCGCCCTGTCCCAGGCATCCACCAACGCCCCGACTGCCTCGACCAGCGCGGAAAAGAATGGGAAACCCAGACAGGCCGAGTTGGAGAAGCAGTTGGGTCAGTTGCAAACGCGCCTGCATCATCTGGCGTTTATCGCTCCCAAAGCCTCCGTCGCTTACGCAGTTCGGGAATCGTCGGAGCCGGCCGACGGCCCGATCCATCAACGAGGCAACCCGCGAACACCGGGTCGCGTGGTGCCTCGCGGATTCATCCGTGTCGTTCAAACCGATCCTCCACCCGCCATCCCTCCGCACGCGAGCGGAAGGCTGGAACTTGCTCAATGGCTCACCCAACCGCGCCATCCGCTCACTTCCCGCGTCCTCGCCAATCGACTTTGGAAACAAATGATGGGAGAAGGGCTCGTCCGGTCAGTCGATTATTTCGGCACCCGCGGGGATCCTCCGGTCCACCCCGGGTTGCTCGATTACCTCGCGCAATCGTTGATCCACGGGAACTGGTCTCAAAAAAGGATCCTTCGAGAAATCGCTCTTTCCCGCACCTACGCTCAGGCCAGTTCCCACGATCCCGGCAAACATCAGGCTGATCCGGACAACCGGTTGTGGTCCCGCATGCCTTCACGCCGGCTGGACGCCGAATCGCTGCGCGACGCCATTCTCGCCGTCACCGGCCGGCTTCTACCTGCTCCGGGCGGCCCCGCCCTCGCCCTTCATCTTCTGGAGAACGTTGGCGGGCTCGACCCCAAAGACCCGAATCCGATCAGCTTTCGCACCAGCATTTTCCCCGAGCAACAGCATCGCCTGCGCACGATCTATCTCCCGGTCGTCCGCTCCCGGGCACAGCCCGGCCCCGCCGAGTTGAGAAATTTCTTCGATTTCGTCCCTCCGACCGAAATGACGGGCCAGCGTCCCTCCACCAGCGTCGCCACCCAGGCGCTGTTCCTGCTCAACAGTGGGTTCATGAAAACCCATGCCGGTCATCTCGCCGAATGGGCGCTCGGACCGGAAGGCCTTCCTGACCGCGAACGCATGACGCGCCTCTATCAAAGGGTCCTCCAACGCGCGCCCGAGCAGGACGAAATCCATCGGGCCGAGCGATTTCTGGCCGAGCCTCCCCCGGAGGCCACTCACCCACAACGGGCCGCCTGGACCGAGCTTTGTCATGCGCTGCTTTGCTCCAACGAATTCTTGTTCAAACTGTAAACCCCGAGGACATTGATGAAGGCTTCACTTGCATCCCGACGCCGCTTTCTCCAGACCACGGCCTGCGGGTTCGGTTCCCTGGCGTTGAATGCCCTGCTCACAGAACGGGCCATGGCCGACGCCAATCCCCTGGTTCCACGCGCCCCTCACTTTGGCCCCCGGGCCAAACGCGTCATCTTTCTTTTCATGGCCGGCGGGCCTTCCCAGCACGATTTATTCGACAACAAACCCCGCCTCAAAGCTGAAGAAGGCAATAAACCCTACATCCCGTTTCTCGGAAAGGAAGCGACCGTCGGACTCGAGAATTCCATGTCCCTCGGCCCCATGTCTCCCTTCGCCCCGCGCGGACAAGCGGGCATCGTGATGTCCGACCTGCTGCCGCATCTGGCCACCGTCGCCGATGATCTTTGCCTGGTACGCTCCATGTCCGCGGACAATCGTTCTCATGACCAGGCGACCCTGCAACTGCACACCGGCGCTTTCCTGTCACTGAGGCCCTCGTTGGGCGCCTGGGTCAGTTACGGTTTGGGAACCGAAAATCAGAATCTCCCCAGCTTCATCACCCTCAATCCGCAAGGCGATTCCCGCAATTACGGCTCCGCCTTCCTCCCCGCCATTCACCAAGGAACCAAGGTCAATGCCAAGCCAAGCGGACCGACCGACCTTCCCATTCAATACCTCAGCGACGCCTCCGCACCGGCCGCCACCCAGCGCCGGCGCCTGGAACTGTTGCGCTCCATGAATGCGGGGCTTGTTGGACGATCGGGCCCCGACATCCAGATGGAGGGCGTCATCCAATCGTTCGAACTGGCCTTTCGCATGCAGACGGAAACGCCCCGATGGATCGATCTTGCGGGTGAATCCCAAACAACTCTGGACCTCTACGGCGTGGGCAAAGAGCCCACAGATCGCAACGCGCGCGCGTGCCTGCTTGCGCGGCGGTTCGCGGAGGCCGGCGTGCGCTTCATTCAAGTCACCATGGACGGCTGGGATCATCATGGCCAAATCCGCGACGGTCTGCCCCGCATGTGCGCCCAGACCGACCAGCCTGTGACCGCTCTGGTGAAGGACCTGAAAGGCCGCGGGTTATTGCAGGATACCCTGGTCGTGTGGAGCGGCGAGTTCGGGCGAACGCCCTGGAGCCAGGACCTCAGTGGAACGCAACCCTTGGAAAAGCACGGGCGCGAACATCAGCCCGAAAGTTTCTGTGCCTGGATGGCTGGCGGAGGGGTGCGACCGGGACTCACCTACGGAACGACAGATGACTACGGATATCGCGTGGTGGAGAACGGGGTTCATCTGCACGATTTGCACGCCACCATCCTCCACTTGTTGGGCTTCGATCATGAACAGTTGACGTTCAGGCACGGAGGACGCGATCACCGGCTCACCGACGTCTTCGGGCATGTCGCTCACGGCATTCTGGCGTGATCTAAGCCTTCAACTTTGCCCGCGACACCCGCAAAGCTCGATTTTCTTCGAGCCAACCCTCAAGAAATCGGTTAAGGCTTGATCACGCGCGCTCCCGTCGATTAGATCGCCGCACGATTTTTGAATTTGCCAGGGCCCATGAGATGCGGACTTACGAACCCCGCCAGGGCAGGAATGCAGCAACGGTAGTTTGCTCGGCATATGTCGTGGTCACCCTGGCATTTTTTCTTCCCTTGCCCCCGGCGGATCCTGAGCGGAATCCTGTTTCCTCGGGTCCGTGGGAATCTCTCGTTGACGGAACCTCTATGAAATGTCCGGTCCTGGGCTCTAATTTCGCCCGCGCTGTGCTCCCTTAAGTTATGTCCTACCAAGTCATCGCCCGAAAATACCGGCCGCAACGTTTCTGTGAAGTCGTGGGACAAGAGCACGTGACGCAAACGCTCGCCAACGCCATCGCCCAGAATCGCATCGCCCATGCCTATCTCTTTTGCGGCCCTCGAGGCACCGGTAAAACCACCATCGCCCGTATTTTTGCCAAGTGCCTGAATTGCACCGGCGGTCCCAAACCTGATTTTCCGGAGGACGACCCCAGAGCCCGTGAAATCGCCGAGGGCCGGTCCCTCGATGTCATCGAAATCGACGGCGCCAGCAATCGCGGCATTGAAGACATCCGGGAACTCCGCGACACCGTTAAGTTCGCCCCTGCGGCCTCGAAGTTCAAAATCTACATCATCGACGAGGTCCACATGCTTTCCAAGGATGCGTTCAACGCCCTCCTCAAAACCCTCGAGGAGCCCCCGGCGCACGTGAAGTTCATGTTCGCCACCACCGAACCCGAGAAGGTCTTGCCCACGATTCTTTCCCGATGCCAGCGTTTCGACCTGCGACGCATTCCGACGGCTCTGATCGTGAACCATCTGCGAAGCATTGCCGCCCAGGAAGGCATCCAAGTCGATGAAGCCACCCTGCTCGCGGTGGCCCGCGGAGCCGATGGCGGCATGCGCGACGCGGAGTCTTCCCTCGATCAATTGATCAGTTTTTGCGGCACCAACATCAAAGAGCCCGACGCGCTCTCCATGTACGGCCTGACCGCCCAAAGCAAAATCCAGCAGTTAACCGCCGCCCTGCTCCGCCAGGACTCACCACGGCTGCTCACGGAGCTCGACGCCCTGGCGCGCCAAGGCAAGGACCTGCACCGCCTGCTCTCCGACCTGCTTTCCCACGTCCGCAATGTCCTGGTCTTCAAAGCCTCGGGAGGCAGGCTCGATCTCCTCGATATCTCCGAAATGGAAGCGGCGGACCTTCAATCCCTCGCTCAATCCAGCACACCGGAAGCGCTCTCCCGCACCCTGGATGTTCTGGCCTCGACCGAGAGCCGCATGCGCGACGCCGGCTCCCGCCGAATCATGATCGAAGTCGGTTTGCTCAAAGCCGCCCAAGCCGCGCACATCGTCCCCATCGACCAAATCCTGACTCAACTCCAGGCGCTGCGCGGCCAGTTCGGCTCAGCTTCTCCTTCCGTCCACGCTGAACCGGTTTCTCCACCCGCTCCTGCCGAGTCGTCTCCAACCCCCGCGCCACGCCGTGCCGAACCGTCCACTTCCCCACCCCTTCGAGCCGCCACGCCGTTGAACACCACGGTCACCCCAACCCCGGATTCGACATCCAGCATGCCCGAAGCCGCGGGGTCACCTCCCCGAATCTCCGACCTGGCCACGCTTTGGGCCCAACTCATCGAAGCGGTCGGGCGCGTCAGCCCGTTTACCCGCACCTATCTGATCGAAGCGCATCCCGTCTCCTTCGAACGACAGGTCCTCACCATCGGCTTCGACAAGGAATTCTCCGATCACCTCGGGCTCGTGGATAATTCCAAGAACCGGACCCTGCTCCAGACCAAGCTGGCTGAAGCCGGCCATCGCGACTGCCAGGTCCGGTTCGTTCAAGCCGACCGCCCCGAGGGAGCTGCGGTTTTCGTTCCCCCGCCGCCCCCTCCCCCAACCCCACAAGCCGAGAAAGCGGAGATTTCGGCGTCACGATCCGCTCCGGCACCGGCCACCCCGACTGGGCCCAAGCCCGCAGCACCCCCCAAAGGAGTCTCGGTGGAGGAATTCAAGAATGATCCTTTGATCAAACAAGCCCTGGAAATCTTCAAGGGCCAGATCGTCGAAGTTCGCGGTTGATCTTCCACCGCTTGTCGGCAAATCCTTTTCTGCACTGAATTATGTCCAGCATAGGCAAACTCATTAAACAGGCCTCCCGCATTCAACGGCAAATGGAACAAGTCCAGGCCGAACTCGCTCAACGCACCGTCGAATCCACCAGCGGCGGCGGCGCCGTGAAAGTGGTCTCGCGCTGCGACGGGCTTCTGGCTTCCATCAAGATTGATCCGCAAGCGCTCAACCCGGGCGACGCGCAATTGGTCGAGGAAATGATCCTCACCGCCGCCAACAACGCCCTGGCCAAAGCCAAGGAAATCTCCAACGAGGAAATGGGGAAGGTCACCGCCGGATTCAACATGCCCGGCTTGGTTTGACCCCGCCGGGTTGAACCGCTCCCCCATGCCCCTCCTGCCCGAGCCGGTTCAGCACCTTTCCGCCTGCCTCGCTCAATTGCCAGGCATTGGTCCACGCTCCGCCGACCGCCTGGCCTTGCATATCGTCCAAACGGACCCTGCCCACGTCCGGCAACTCGCGGCAGCCCTCACCGCCGTCCGTGAAAAAGTTTCCTTTTGCCGCGACTGCGGTGGATTCACCGAATCCCAGCCTTGTCCGCTCTGCCAGGATCCCCGGCGCGACGCGTCTTGCGTGTGCGTGGTGGAACGTCCAACCGACCTGATCACGCTTGAAAAGTCCGGGGCCTTCCGCGGACGCTACCATGTCCTGGGTGGAAAATTGTCTCCCCTCAACGGTGTCGAACCCGAGGATCTGCGCATCGCGGCGCTCGAACACCGCGTTGATCGCGATGCCGTCTCCGAGATCATCCTCGCCCTGGGAAGCGATGTCGAGGGGGACGCGACGGCGAATTATCTCGCGCGCCGGCTGAGTTCAAAACCGCTGAAAGTAACCCGTTTGGCCCAAGGCTTGCCCGTGGGAAGCGGCCTCGATTACACCGATGAGGTGACGCTCGAACGCGCGCTGGCTGGCCGGCGGCCGATCTAGCCCGGACATTTCATCCGGGTTCCATGACGGGGAATCTCCCGGCGAAGGGAACCGCGCGCTTGTTGCCAGAATGATTCCTTTCCTTCAGATCTAAGAAAAAATCCATGTTCTACGCAGTGTTGGGAGGCCAGTGCCTGGGTTGGGGTCGTGCGAGCGCGGGTATGCTCCAGCCCGCATCGCTCGTCCTCCATCATTGTGTCATAAGTCACGTCTTGACCCCATTGACTGAGATCGGTGTCCCCAGGGAACTCGCCCCTCGACGTTCTCTCTGCGTCCTTCGCGGCCTCTGCGCGAGGAAAAGCAAAAGGCCTCACACCCCCAACCCGCGCCGGGGCGCAATGGGAACCTGCGTGATCATCAACCGGCAAAGCGGAACCGCAATGCCCGAGATCAGGTCCGCCGCCGAGCACTCCGCAGGGAGAAGTCCCATGGGCACGGAGTGACAGTCTTTCGGTTTGTCGCCTCCCCGGCCCAATCATCACTCCGGAACCGGCTGTGCATCCCGAAGCCGTTCTCTGCAGTGTGGCGCAGGCTGCCCAGCCTGCCGTATCCCCGACGGCCCGTCGGCCCGGCGGGTGAAGAACGAGGCCCTTCCATGCTCTCCACGCGCCTGGATTCCTTCGTCGCCCCGCAGGCTGGGCAGCCTGCGCTACAGCAGACAGGGCTGTCTGCGTTACCACAACAACCCGGTCACCGACAACTCCTGGATGCACCGTGGAACCGGCCGTCAAAGAATGTTCGCTTGCCTGCACCATGCCTCCTGGAACAGGGTGTCCACTGAACGAATTGCAAATCCGATTGGCCTTATGAGTCAAAATCAGCAACCCGACACCACGCCAGGCATCGTTAGTTGAAACGAGTTGGTCACACGCGATGCCTCAGCGAGCGCTCAGTTCTATTCCCAGCTCTTTGGTTGGACGACCGAAAAGATGAGCATGGGGCCCGGAATGGATTACATTTTCCTCAAGAACCAGGGATCCCCCGCCGGAGGCATCGTGCAATTGCCGCCGCAGGCTCCCAACGCGCCGACGGCCTGGATGTGTTATGTCACGGTCGCCAGCTTTGAAGAATCCCTGGCCCGGGCACAGTCGCTGGGCGCCCACGTTTGCAAGGGAATCACCCAATTGCCCATGGGACGCTTCGCCATCGTCGCGGACCCGCAGGGCGCCGCCTTCGGTTTGTGGGAGTTTGCGAAATAGCTGCCGCCGTTTCATCGACCCTCTCGCTGCTGCCGACCTTCCCGCCGACGGTCCGTTGATCCGCCTGGCTGGACCGGAGATCTCAACATTCTTGCGCGACCGGGATTTCAGCGCCAAGGAGACTGCGCCCTGCATGCACGAAGCGATGCCTTTTAGCCGGGTCCGGGGGGGGCATCACTTTCAACAGAGTGTTGAGAGAGAGATGGGCTTCAACCAAGCTAAAGGCTCGAATTCAGGAATGTGTGGAATTCCCCGCACTGAGCAGAATTCTTCCATCCATCTTTACAATCTTGCCTCTCCAATTCCTTCACGATCCGCGCACGACACCTATGCCTGAACACATCATGGTTTTCGATCTCGGGAAAGTGCTGCTCGATTTCGATTATGCAATCGCCCTCCGCCGCATTGCCGAACGCGACGGACTCGATCCCGCACCCCTCCAAGCCATCCTGGGCTACACTCCTCTCCTGCTGGCCTACGAGGAAGGGCAGGTGTCCACGACCGAATTCCACCGGGCGTTTTCCGAACGGACCGGTTACCAAAGAACCCTGAATCAATTCCGGGCAGACTTCGCCGATATTTTCTCGCCCATCGCCCCGATGATCGAACTGCAACGCCGCTGTCAGGAAGCGGGGCACGCCACCTACATTTTCTCCAACACCAACGAACTGGCGGTCGAGTTCATCCGCGCGCATTATGCCTTCTTCCAGAACTTCACCGGACACATCCTCTCCTACGAATGCCGGGCCTTGAAGCCCGCTCCCGGCATGTATGAGACCTTGGAAAAGTTGACCGGACACACCGGCGGGCGCTTCGTTTATCTCGACGACCGCCCGGAAAACATCGAGGCGGCCTGGCAGAGGGGGTGGCATGCCCTGATTCATCAGGATCCCCCGGCCTCCATCGAATTTATCCAACAATTCCTGGGGAAATGAGCGAACCGGGGTTCCAGCTCAAATCCGCGCGGGAAAGCCTGCAAGGCCTTTCCCGCCACGGCGTCTTCGTCGGCACCTCGTCGTGGAAATACGAGGGGTGGGTGGGAACACTCTATAGCGCCTCAAAGTACGAGTATCGAGGGCGATTCGCGCAGACCCGTTTCGAGCGGTCATGCCTGGAGGAATACGCCGCGGTATTCAAAACCGTGTGTGTGGATGCCGCCTACTACGACTTTCCGCGTGCTTCCTACCTGGAGGGGCTCGCCTCCCAAGTGCCCGCCGATTTTCAATTTGCTCTCAAGGTCACCGATGCCATCACGGTCAAAAAGTTTCCCAACCTCGACCGCTTCGGGGCCCGGGCAGGACAACTCAACCCTGAATTCCTCAATCCCCGCCTTTTTGCGGATCACTTCCTGGCGCCCTGTGATACGATTCGGTCTCAAATCGGGCTTCTCATCCTGGAGTTCTCCCGCTTTTGGCCCTCGGACTACAGCCAGGGTCGCGCCTTCGTGACAGACCTAGACCGGTTTCTCGAACAGGTTCCGAAGGGCTGGCCTCTGGGAATCGAATTGCGAAACGAAGGCTGGTTGCAGCCGGAATACTTCGAACGTCTCGCGCGTCACGAGGTGACCCACGTCTTCAACTCCTGGGAGGTCATGCCCTCCGTCTCGGAACAAATGGCGCTGCCCGAAAGCCGAACTTGCCCTTCACGTCTCGCCGCCCGATTCCTGCTCAAACCCGGGCGAAAATATGCGGACGCGGTCAAGGCGTTTCAACCTTACGATCAGGTGCGCGAGATCAATCCCGAAGTTCGAGCGGCCGGCCGCGCGCTGATTCGTGAGGGGCAAACCGATCCGGCAAGAAAAACCTTTATCTTCGTGAACAACCGACTGGAAGGCAACGCGCTCGGCACCATCGCGGCGATGATCGCATGATCAGGAGGAAATCGCGATCCTGCCCTCCCGCATGGACGCCGACCTGCAGACTGATCTGTTCCCCGGTGGGTGGGTGTCGCGAGGACAAATTCCGCCTGTTCCTGGAAGCGCGCGAATTCTGAATCCAAACCTCATTGCGAAAGCTTCAGGAGCGTGATTCCATTCCTATCAATCTTTCTGGACGCATGGGCCTGAGCATTCAATGGGCTGTTGTGGCGGGCCTCGGGGCCCTCCAAGGCCTTGTACTCGGCGCCAGCGGACCGGATTACCTTCTCGAAGTCAAACCCCTCTTCACCACCCACTGCGTGTCCTGCCACGGATCGGTTCAGGCCAAGGGCGGCCTCCGGCTCGACACGGCCCAGGCCATGCGGAAAGGCGGACGCAGCGGACCCGCCATCCATCCTCGCGACGCCCGGCAGAGCTTGCTTGTCCAAGCGGCGGAAGGAAGGCATGCGGAGATTCCGCCCATGCCCTACAAGAAACCTCGGCTTTCGGGTTCTGACTTGGAGCGCATTCGGAATTGGATCGATTCGGGCGCGGCTGCGCCCGCCGACGAACCCAGCGGATCCGCCGCCCACTGGGCTTTCCTTTCCGTGCGACGTCCGCCGCTGCCCCCGGTCCGGGATTCCTCCTGGAGTTCCAACCCCATCGACCGATTCATCCTTCATCGATTAGAATCCGAAAACATCACCCCCTCCCAACCCACCGAGCCCCTTGCCCTGCTGCGCCGGCTCTGGCTGGATCTCACCGGATTGCCTCCCACAGCCGACGCGATCACGCGGTTCATGGCCTTGCCGGTCGAGCAAGCATGCCGGGAAGAAGTGGATCGATTGCTCGGTTCGCCGCACTTCGGCGAGCGATGGGGGCGCCATTGGCTGGATCGAGCTCGTTACGCCGATTCCAACGGTTACTCGGTCGACGCCCCGCGGTCGATGTGGCGCTATCGCGATTGGGTGCTCGATGCGTTCAATGCCAACCTTCCTTTCGACCGGTTCATGGCCGAACAACTCGCGGGAGACCTCCTCCCGAACGCCGCCACCGCCCAGCAGATCGCCACCGGGTTTCATCGCAACACCCAGATCAACCAGGAAGGCGGCATCGATCTGGAACAGTTCCGCATCGAATCCATCTTCGACCGCGTGGCCACAACCTCCACGGTCTTCATGGGACTGACCTTGTCCTGCGCCCAGTGCCACGACCACAAATTCGATCCTTTCACCCAAACCGACTATTTCCGCCTCTTCGCCCTGTTCAATAACGTGGATGAACCCTCCCTCGAGGCCCCCACGCCGGCCGAAGCCGCGGCTCGAAATCGCCACGCCGAAAAACTCAACGCGGCTGAAGCGGAGCTCAACACACTGTCCATTCGGTTGGATGAATCGACCGAAGCGTGGGAACGCCGCCTCGAAGCCGCTGTCCGGGATCAACTCAAACCCGAAGTGAGGAAGGCCCTCCCGATTCCCGCCGCCCTGCGGGGCGATTCCGATTGGAATCTTATCCGCCAAGCCCGCCGGGCGGACGACCCCGCGTATCGGCGGCAAATGGCGGTCGTCGAGCAGTTGCGCAAGGCGAGGCCCGAAGTCACCACCGCGCTCGTGATGAGCGAGCGCAAAGATCCCCGCGTCACCCACCGCTTGATCAAGGGAGACTTCACCCGCCCGGCCGAGGTTGTCGATCCGGGCGTTCCCGCCTCGTTGCCCCCATTAACCCCCGAGTCTAAACAGGCCAACCGGCTTGATTTGGCGCGCTGGCTCGCTCGTCCTGATCATCCGCTCACCAGCCGGGTAGCCGTGAATCAAGTCTGGATGCATCTGTTCGGCCGCGGCCTTGTCGAAACTGAGAACGATTTCGGCGTTCAGGGCGCCCCCCCCACTCACCCGGAACTGCTGGATTGGCTGGCGTCCGAGTTCATGACAACGGGTTGGGATTTGAAAGGTCTCCTCCGGCTCCTCGTCACCTCCTCCACTTACCGGCAGAGTTCCCATCTTCGTTCCGACCTGGCATCCCGCGACCCCCAAAATCGTTGGTGGGCGCGACAGAATCGGATGCGCCTCGAGGCTGAAATCATTCGCGACACCGCGCTCGCCAGCAGCGGACTTCTCGTGCCTCGCGTCGGAGGACCCAGCGTGCATCCGCCGCAACCGGACGGCGTCATGGTCCTTGGCCAGTCGCGTCGCGAATGGAAAACCAGCTCGGGGGCAGACCGATTCCGGCGCGGGCTTTACACCTTTTATTGGCGAGCCACTCCCCACCCCGCGCTTGCGGTGTTCGACGCGCCGGATGCCTTCAGCGCCTGCTCTCGCCGCACTCAATCCAACACGCCTCTGCAAGCGCTCACCCTGCTGAACGAAACCCAGTTCCATGAAATGGCTTTGGAATTGGCAAAGACATGGTCCCGATCCAGCGAAGGCCCCGCGTCAACGCTTCGTCATGCCTTTCTTGCCTGTCTCGGACGGCCTCCCACCCCCGAGGAATTGTCCCGGCTCGAAGCGCTCTTGTCGGCCTATCCCACTCCAGCTTCCGCTCCGGACGAATCCCACCGCGGCTGGGTAGCGGTGGCTCGAGTGCTGCTTAATCTCGATGAAACCGTCACTCGTGAATAATTTTCCCTCCCGCCATCCCGATCTGGCTGGCAGCCGCCGATGGTTCCTGCAGCGATGCAGCATCGGATTGGGTTGGATGGCGCTTTCCCGCTTCCCGGGGGCAAATGCCTCCTCTCCCATGGCGCCGAAACAATCCATGTACTTCGGACGTGCCAAGCGGGTCATCTATCTGTTCATGGCCGGAGGGCCTTCCCAGCTCGAGTTGTTCGATTATAAGCCAAGACTCGTCGCATTGAACGGCCAACCCGTTCCGGATTCGCTCATCGCCGGCAAACGGTTCGCGTTCATGAACACGAGCCACGGCACCAAGCTGCTGGGAACTCGACGCGCTTTCCGCCGCCATGGCCAGAGTGGCATGTGGGTGTCAGATCTTTTCCCTCACACAGCCCGCATCGTGGATCACCTCACCATGGTCCGTTCCTGCGCCACGGACTTGTTCAATCATGCGCCCGCCAAACTCTTCATGAACACGGGCTCCGGCCAATTCGGACGCCCCAGCATGGGCTCCTGGATCGCGTACGGACTCGGCAGCGAATCGCAGAATCTTCCTGGTTTCGTGGTGCTCCAAAGCGGACCTCGAGGTCCGCGCGGGGGCGCCGTCAATTGGGGCAGCGGATTCCTGCCCACGACTTTTCAGGGCGTTCCTTTTCGTCCGGGACGCGAGCCGATTCTCAATCAAGCCAATCCCCCTGGCGTCACCTCGGAGGACCAACGCCGCACCCTGGACGCGCTGCGGGACTTGAATGCGCTGCGGGCGCGCTTCACCGCCGATCCCGAAATCGAGACGCGCGTCGCCTCCTACGAAATGGCGTTCAGAATGCAGAGCAGCGCCCCCGAGCTCACCGACCTCTCAGGCGAAACGGACGAAACGCTGAAACTCTACGGCGCCAGCCGCGAACAACCTTCCTTTGCGCGCAATTGCTTGCTCGCCCGAAGGCTCATCGAACGCGATGTCCGCTTTGTTCAACTTTACCACACCAACTGGGACAGCCACGGCGGTCCGGGTGAAACATTGGAAAAAGACCTGCCCCAAGTCTGTCGGGAGGTGGACCAAGCCCAGGCGGCTCTGGTGCTCGATTTGAAACACCGCGGCTTGCTCGACGATACCCTGGTCATCTGGGGTGGCGAATTCGGGCGCACGCCGATGGGCGAAAATCGCGACACCACGGGCCGCAACCATCACATCGACGCCTTCACGATGTGGTTCGCCGGCGGCGGCATGAAAGCGGGAGCGGAAGTGGGTCAAACCGACGAACTCGGTTTTTCCCCGGTCGAGGACCGCGCGCACGTGCATGACCTGCACGCGACACTTCTCCATTTGCTGGGCCTGGAACATACACGCCTCACCTACCGCTTTCAGGGACGCGATTTCCGACTGACGGACATCCACGGAGAAGTGCTGCCGCATCTACTCGCCTAACTCACCAGTCGAACCTGCTCTCGCGGAGACATCAGGACACAGAGCGACCGAACCCAATTCACAACTCCCCAACGGGAGTCACTCCTTCAATCTGTAAACGGCCGTGGCCTTCCAAATATCCTCGCAAGGTCTTGGCGATAGGGCCATTCCGAATCACTCACCAGATCCAGAGACGGTGCATCCGCAGGCTGTCAGGGCACGCCGATCACGGCGCTTCCGCTTGCGCCCATCGGCCGCGGCGATCCCCTCCCCTGCCCCTGAAAAACCTCGAATAGGTTGGCGGATTTCCTGTCCATCCGGAGTGCCGACATGGGGAGTCGATCAAATCCCGCCGCTTTCTTCGGCGGATCAGCGCGTCATCCCAACTCGTTCCTGCACCAGCGCCTGAAACGAACGCCCGAGCCGGCCCGGATGCGTGAGTTCCATGAACTGCCGCCTTTGTTGGGCGTCGCTCAACACCGAGCCCTCCTGCATCCAGCCTGCCTCGTTCGCAACTTGCACCAGAAAACGCTCCTGGGCTTCCAACGAAACCGTCCTCAAGCCCTCACGCTCTCCTCGCTGGCAAACGGCCTGCCAATCAACATGCGCCGTGAGGTCCTGCTCGCCCGGACTGTCCAAAACATCTTCCACCGGACGATGCCCGCGATACCCCCTCAGGCTGCCGCCCACCCTCCGCGGATCCCATCGCGACGATGCGTCGTGCCCATAGTCAAAGGTCAACCACACGCCCCGCTGAAACAACCGGCTCACCCGTCCCCACCACTCCAGTGCCGCCGGGCTCGCCTCCCAAACAAAACCGTCCGGCAAAACGTCAGCGAGTTCCTCCGGCAATTCGGGTTTCGAGGTGGAACCCGAAGTGTCCTCCGGGATGATCGGAAAGTCCGTCCCCCTCCTCAAGTTCCTCCACTCCCACACAAACCGCGAGCCTTCCCACCCGACATAAGCCTCACACCAGTCCTTCAACGCGACGTTCCACCGGAAACGGCGGATCGGAAACGCATCGAGAAGTTCGTTCGCAAAAAACACTCCCACGCCGCCCTGGTCCGGCATCATCGCCATGGCTTCCTGCAAATCCCTCGCGCGTACGGCCGGGAGACCGGTCTCTTTCCACCTTTCCCTCTGCAGATTCCAGAGGAATTCCATGGGCTCGATGGAAAGATAGCGCAGGCGGGAGATCCAATCAGGCCGTTCCTTGACCCAAGCCAATCCTACCTCCGCCGCCAATGGCCCCTCATGCCCACCGGCCTCCACCAGCATTAAATCCGAGCCCGGCGCTTCCGCCGCCAGCTTCTCCATCCACCAGCCAATCCGGGCGGCCAGCAACCATCCGAAGACCGGCCCCACCGAGGCGCTCGTGTAAAAATCCCCCTGCCGCCCCAACGTCCGGCCCGGACGCGCGTAGTAACCCAGCTCCGGTTCATACAAGGCGGCGTGCATCCAGGCGTCAAATCGCATCGCCCCACCCTCCCGGATGCGGCTGGACAGAATTTCACCCAAGGCATTCAAGGATTGCAGCAAACACCCGACTTGGATATGGAAGCAACACCAAGTCGTAATGACTTATGGCCAAGATTGACGCTTTCTTCAACCTCATGATGGAGCAAAAAGCCTCGGACCTCCATCTTTCCTCCGGCAACCCGCCCATTCTCCGCATCAACGGCGAATTGCTCCGCGTCGAGTACCCGCCTCTCGAGAGCGACGCTCTCAAGGCGATGCTTTACGAAATCACGCCGGAATATAAGATCAAGGTTTACGAAGAATCGGGCGATGTCGATTTCGGCTACGAGATTCCAGGCGTTTCCCGCTTTCGCGCCAATTTTTTCAATCAGAAATACGGCGTCGCCGCGGTCTTTCGCCAAATCCCCAGCAAGGTGCTGTCCTTCGAGGATTTCGAGAAGTTCGACGCCCCGCTGCCGCCGGTACTCAAGAAGTTCTCCATGCTCCACAAAGGCCTGGTCCTGGTGACCGGCCCCACCGGCTCCGGCAAGTCCACCACCCTGGCCGCCATGGTGGATTACGCGAACAAGAACCGGAAAGACCACATCCTCACCGTCGAGGACCCGATCGAATTCGTCCACGAAAGCAAAGCCTCGCTCATCAACCATCGCGAAGTCGGCCTCCACACGCGCTCGTTCGCCTCCGCCCTCAAAGGCGCCTTGCGCGAGGACCCCGACATCATCCTCGTCGGCGAAATGCGCGATCTCGAGACGATCGAACTGGCGCTCACCGCCGCCAGCACCGGTCACTTGGTGTTCGGAACGCTTCACACCCAAAGCGCCGCCAAGACGATCGACCGTATCATCGACGTCTTCCCGGCCGAACAGCAAAACAAGGTCCGAGCCAGCTTGTCCGAAGCCTTGCGCGGTGTGGTCGCCCAAAACCTCTTCAAACGAATCGACAAGAAGGGACGCGTCGCCGCCCTGGAAATCCTCGTGGTCACCGCCGCCATCGGCAACCTCATCCGCGAAGCCAAGACGCACCAGATTGCCGGCATGATCCAGGTCGGCAAGCGTCTCGGCAACCAGCCCCTGGACGACGCCATCATGGAACACGTCAAAATGAAACGGGTGGCTCCTCACGACGCTTTCGACAAGTCCCTGGACAAAAAGAAGTTTTTCCCCTTCCTCACCCCCAGGAACAAGAGGAAGCCAAAGCCAATGGCGAAGTTGAGTAAACCGCCAACCCCAAGACTCCAAAGCCTCACTCCGAACTCCACCCTCCGCCATGCGCCGCAACGAACTCGATTACGTGCTCGGCACGATGCTGGATTCCAACAAGGATGTCTCCGACCTCAACATCACCGTCGACAAGCCGCTGCAGGTGGAGAGCTCCGTTCAATTGGTCCCCGTGCCGATCGTCCCTCCGGTGGAAAAACTAACCCCGTTTCAAACCGAGACCATCGCCTTCAATCTGGTCAATGGATCACGATGGTTGACGGAAGATCTCCTGCGCACCGGCTCCTGCGACGCCTCCTACTCGCTGACCGGCAAGGCCCGTTTCCGCGTCAACATCTTCTCCCAACGCGGCCACTACTCGATCGTGCTCCGCAAACTCAACACCAAGATCCCAACCCTCGGCGACCTCAAGCTCCCGGACACCTTCCACAACATGGCGAAGGAGAAGACCGGCCTCATCCTCGTGACCGGGGCCACCGGATCCGGCAAATCCACGACCCTGGCCGCCCTCCTCAACGAGATCAACGAAACCAAGTCCATCCACATCGTCACCCTCGAAGACCCCGTGGAATTCGTTCACCCGCAGAAAAAGGCCACGTTCAATCAGCGCGAAATGGGCACGGACTTCGACAAGTTTTCCAGCGGCCTGCGTGCCGCGCTTCGCCAGGCGCCCAAGATCATTCTGGTCGGCGAAATGCGCGACCGCGAAACCGTCGAACTCGGACTGAGCGCCGCCGAAACCGGCCACCTCGTCATGAGCACGTTGCACACCATCGACGCCAGGCAGACGATCAACCGTATTCTGGGCATGTTCGAAACCGACGAACAGGAGCAAATCCGCCTCCGCCTGGCGGACACACTCCGCTGGGTGGTCAGCCAGCGACTGGCACCCAAAATCGGAGGAGGACGCCAGGCGCTCCTCGAAATCATGGGCTCCAACATCCGGATCAAGGACAGCATCGTCCAGGGCGAGAGCGAGGGCAAAAGCTTCTACGAAATCGTCGAGGCCGCTTATACGTTCGGCTGGCGCACGTTCGACCAAGCCTGCATGGACGCTTACGAACAAGGCGCCATCACGGAGGAAACCGCCTTGCTGTATTGCTCAAAACGCGGCCCGACCACCCGCGGCATCGACAACATCAAGAAGCGACGCGGGGAACAAACTTCCTCGCTCAGCAATCTCAAAATGAAAACCGAGGAAGAGGAGAAGGCCAGAGCCAAGGAAGAAGCCGCCAAGAAGGGTCCTGCTCCCGCCATTCCCGGCGCGCTCAAACTCAAACTCTAGCCGTTCCCCACCCCGCCCCCGCCATGTCCCTCGAATTCGAATTCATCCGTCCTGAAGACAAGCCGGCGCTGCTGGCCCTGACGACTCCGGATTACCTCTCCATCGCCCAAACGGTGTTGAACGAACTGGAATACAAGATCCACACGCCGCTGACCCACGAAGACTTCATCATGCGCTTCGCGCAGATTCAGTATCAGCTGGTCGTCCTGGAGGAGTGCTTCCAGTGCAGCAGTCCCGAGGAAAACATCTCCCTGCGCACGCTCCAGACCATGCCCATGAATCTGAGACGGCACGCGACCGTCCTCCTCATCGGAAGCGACTTTCAGACCATGAACCCCATGCAGGGCTTCCAGCAAAGCGTTCACGCCGTGATCCACCCCACCGATCTGCTCAATCTGAGCGGCGTCGTGCAGAAAGCCATCGCCGACAACTCCATTTTTCTGAGCACGTATTACGATACGCTGCGCCAGTTGAATGCTCCCAAATAGGTCTTGGGGAACACCACCGTGCATCCCGAAGTTGTTTGTCGTGTGGCGCAGGCTGCCCAGCCTGCCGTATCGCCGACTGCCCGGCGGCCCGGCGGGTGAAGAACCAGGCCCTTCCATGCTCTCCACACGCTTGGTTTCCTTCGTCGCCCCGCAGGCTGGGCAGCCTGCGCTACAGCAGACAGGGATGTATGAGAACATACTGACCGGTGAGGAAAGCGAGGCCAACAACGCCAGTCGGGCTCGCAGCAAGTCGCAGCAGAAGGGGTATGAAATTTCCGGGCCAGGGCGTGAGGAATCCATCGCGGGCGCCACGTGAACCCGACTCCAAGCCCCAAGCCTCCCGCCTCCAACCGGTCCTCGCGACTCCGTCTCGACCAGGCGCTCGTCGCCCTGGCGCTTCTCCCCAGCCGCGAGAAAGCCCAAATCGCCATCCTGGCCGGACAGGTCCGTGTGAAAGGGCGCCGCGCCCAAAAGCCAAGCGACTGGGTGCACCTCTCCGACGCGATCGAATTGGAGAGCCCGGAACGCTATGTCAGCCGGGGCGGACTCAAACTCGAACACGCGCTTCGTCATTTCCAATTGTCGCCCGCTGAGGCTTCCGCGCTGGATCTTGGGGCTTCGACGGGCGGCTTCACCGATTGCCTGCTCCAGCACGGTGCCGCCCGCGTCTACGCCGTCGACGTGGGCCATGGCCAGCTGGCCTGGAAGCTCCGGCAGGATCCCCGGGTCGTGGTCATGGAAAAGACCAACGCCCGGAATCTCAGCCCCCATTCCTTTCCCCAGCCTTTTCAACCTTTCAGGTGGGCCGTCGCGGATTGCTCGTTCATCTCTCTTAAACTCATTTTGCCCCCGCTCATCCCTCTGCTCGACAACGCCGCGAAAGTGGTGGCCCTCGTCAAACCTCAATTCGAGGCCGGACGCGCCGAGGCCAGCAAAGGCGCCGGCGTGATTCGTGATGCCGCCATTCACGACCGTATCTTGAGAGAACTCCAAAGCTGGACGGTTCAAGACGCGCGGTTGAGCTGGCGTGGGGTGGTCGAATCCCCAATACTCGGCCCTGCCGGCAATAAAGAATTCCTGGTCTGGCTTGAGAAAACTGGCTGACACAATCCTGAAGGTGGGGCTCATCGCCAACGCCGAGAAATCGGACGCCCCGAGAGTAGCGCGGCAGGCTTGCAAGCTCGTCGCTAGCGCCGGGCGCGAGCCTTTGGCCGATGCCGCCACCGCGGCCCTCGCCCGGCTGAACCTTCCCACCCATCCCGATACCCGGAGCCTCGCGGCCGCGTGCGACCTTCTGCTCGTCATGGGCGGCGATGGCACCATGCTCCGGGTCGCTCGAGAACTCGATGGACTCGACACCCCGGTCCTCGGAATCAATATCGGCAATCTCGGCTTTCTCACCGCCGTGGTGGCCAGTGATCTTCCGCGCATCCTGCGGCAGGTCTGGCAGGGCGAGTTCCTGATGGATTCGCGCCCCCTCATCACGGGTCGCATCGAGGCCGGAAACCGAAGCCCCGTCTTTCGCGCCCTCAACGACCTGGTCATCAACCGGTCTGGCGCTTCGCGCATGGTCGAACTCGATGTCGCGGTTGATCATCAGCCGCTCACCCGCTACCGGTGTGACGGGCTGATCATCAGCTCCCCCACAGGCTCCACCGCCTACTCGCTTTCGGCCGGTGGCGCCATCGTCGCACCCGATGCGCCCGTCTTCATGATCACCCCGATCTGCCCCCACACGCTCTCCAATCGGTCGGTGGTCATCGGTCTGGATAAGGTGCTGACCGTGACGGTTCACTCCACCCGCCCTTCCGCCATTCTGACGGCCGACGGTCAGGTCAGTCTCAACCTGGGCCACGACGACCGTGTCCACGTTCGCCGCAGCCGGCGCCGGCTGCGCCTGCTCTACCCCTCCGGAACTTCCTTCTTCGAAACCCTCCGGCGCAAACTCCATTGGAGCGGCGGCCATGTCTGAGGCGTCCCCCACTCCACCCCGTCCCCGGCGAAACCTGGCCCGCGTGCGGCTGCTGGACATCGCCTCGCGCGCCAAGGTTTCCATCATGACCGTCTCGAAAGCCATGCGAGACGAGCCTGATATTTCAAGCGCCACGAAATCCAAAATCAAATTGCTCGCCCAGCAAATGGGTTACGTGCCCAACTCCGCCGCCGCGAGCTTGCGCAATACCCGCACTCGTTTGCTCGGCGTCGTCCTGCCCTCGCTCTCCCATCCCTATTGGATTCGTGTCCTTTCCGGCATCGAGGAGGAGGCCCACGCCCGGGGCTATCACCTGTTGGTGGGTCAAACCCTGCAGAGGGCGGAACGAGAAGAGCAAGTCCTTCGCGGATTCTTTGCGCGCAACGCGGATGGATTCCTGGTGGCGCCCGTGTACCGCCTCGCTGCCCAGGCGCCCGTCTACCAATTCCTCGCCGCCCAGGGCACACCCGCTGTCGTCCTCGGCCAGCGAGCCCTTTTCTGCGCCGACTTTCCGAATGTCGAGTGTGGCGACCTTCAGGCCGGCGAACGCGCCACCCGACACTTGCTCGAATTGGGCCACCGACACATCGCCTTCTTCGCAGGACCCGTCGTGTCCCCGCAATCGCAGGAACGCTACGAAGGCTATCGCCGGGCTCTGCGGGAAGCCGGGCTCACCCAGGACGACAAATGCCTCTACAATGCGGGCACGTCGATGGAGGAGGGCGAAGCCGCCGCCCTGCAATTTCTGCATGAACGCTGTGCGGCCACCGCCATCGTGGCCATCAACGATATGGTTGCCGCCGGAGTCATGTCGGTGCTGACCCAACAAGGCATTTCCGTCCCCCGCCAGGTCTCCGTCGTCGGCGCCGGCAATTTTCATTTCAGCGATAAACTACCCTCGCCCCTCACCACCATGCACCTGCCGAAATTCAGCCTCGGCACCGCCGCGGTCGATTTACTGCTCAAACAATTGGAAGGTCACCGAGTGGAATCCAAACGATTGCCTTGTGAGCTCATCGCCCGCGCCAGCACCGCCCCACCTCCCTAAACAACCGAACACCGGGGACGAAGGTGTCCATTGTGGTTTTCCTCCTCCACCCATGCCTTCTTCCTCCCAAAGTGAACGCCGCGTCAGTCCCGACTTCGGGTGGTCCCCCGGATGACGGCGCTCCCCATTGTGTCCCGGGAACTGGCGGCCGCGGCTCGAGAACCGCGAGTTTACCACAACCGTTCGATCGGTGCGCTCTGGGGCATGGCCGTCCTGGTGGTCGTCCTTTTCTTCGAGGGCTCCGCCTCGGGGCCTGCCTCCCAAGCCCGCATGCTCTTCTCGATGCTGGCCGTGGGGGCATTCATTCTCTGCACCACCATCGGTCTCGCATTTGCCGACAACCTGAGCTTGGAAAAGCGGGAAGGAACTCTCGGACTGCTTTTTCTCACCAGCCTTCGAGGACATGATATCGTGCTCGGCAAGATCGCCGCCCGTGCTCTGGGGGCGCTCTACGCCATCCTCAGTCTGCTCCCCGTTCTCGCCATCGCGCTCCTGCTGGGAGGAATCCGGCTTTCGGACGTGTTCCGCATGGGCCTGGTCTGGGCCAATGCGCTGTTTCTCTCCCTCGCATGCGCCGCGCTGGCGTCCGCCTTGAGCGTGGACGGCCGCCGCGCCACCCTTTCGGCCCTGGGCTTGGTGTTGCTGGTCCTGTTCGGCCCCCTTCTCGCCGCGTTTCTCCTGGCCTCCCCCAACAACCTGTTTCTCGGGTTTTGGTCCAGCGGAATCGTAGATCTCAGCCCGATTGCCTCCCTCATCATCGCCATCGAAACGGCGCAAGGCGGGATGACAATCGCAACTTTTTTGGAACCGAGGTTTCTGTCCAATTTGGCCTTTGGACATGCCACGGGCTGGACCCTGCTGTGGTTCGCCTCGCGTGTCTTGCCCTTGGCCGCCCGGGGAACGCCTCCCAGCCCGCGCCGAATGAAGTGGCAGCAATTCGCCGACCGCTGGAGTTATGGCGAAGGGAACTCACGGCGGCAACGGCGCCCCACCCTCCTCGACCAGAATCCTTTCCTCTGGCTGGCCGGGCGTCATCAACGCAAGACTCAATACGCTTGGTGGTTCGTCCTCAGCATGGCAGCGATTTGGTGCCCACTGCTGGCAGCCCATACTTCGCTCATGATGGCGTGGGGCTTTCTCTACTTCCTCTTCTGGTTGCTCTACGGGGTCTTGAAAATCTGGTGGGGCACCGAGGCCTGCCTTCGGCTGGGCGAGGATCGCCGCACCGGAGCCCTGGAATTGCTTCTCACCACTCCAGTCGAAGTTCGGGAATTCGTTCACGGACATCGTCTGGCTCTGCAGACCATATTTCTCAAACCCGTGCTGTGCCTGGCGGCCGCGGATATCCTGCTCACCACCACGGTCGTCTGGCGTACCGTGACGAACGAAACCGAGCGGAATGTGGCCTTGGGCGGATTGGCCGCCCGGCTGGTCCTGGTCGTGGTCGATGCCTGGGCTGTGCGCTGGGTGGCCCTTTGGAATGCTCTCACTCGGAAAACCTCCCAAATCGCCGTCAATCAGACCATCGTGAGCGTTTTGGTGGCACCGTTGGTCCTCACGGCTGTCCTTTCCGCCGCGGCCACGAGCATGGCAGTCTTGCTCTCCCGGACCCCCCCTTGGTTCCCTTACATTCCTTTCTTGTTGCTCGTGATCAGCCTCCCATGGTCGCTTGGCTTTGGCCTCTCTGCCAAGCGGAAGTTGCTTTCCCAATTTCGGCTGATTGCCTCGGAGGGTTTCCGAAAGTCCGCACTCGTCAGGCCTGACCGAAAGACAACCCTGGCCGCCTTCACCTTCCGCTTCTGGCGATGGCCCAAACTTTATTCCATCCCCTTCGGCTTGGCCGCTTTATCGGTCGCCGCGCTCCTCATCCACCGAGCCTGGTGGAAACATGCGCTGGGAGAGCCTTTCGCAAGAATGCGCTCGTTGAGCATGCCCCGCCACTTCAAGGACTTGGCTCACACGAAACTCCGTGTTCCGGCCGAGGCCAACGCCCGGCCCCTGCTTGATCAAGCGGCAACTCAACTCACGCCCCTGCGAAAATGGTCCACCGCACGCTACCAAAACGACGAGGTTCCCTTCCGGCACAAACCTTTCTCATCCGCGCGTCTCGCTCAGCTTGGCCCCGAGATCGACCAGAACGCGCGCTGCCTGGAACTCTTTCGCGACGCCGCAGCTCTCACCGGCATTGAATTCCCCAAGTCCGAGTACTCCCTTGTGGACAATCCCTCAGTCCACTTTTTCAAACTCCAGGAACCCCTGCTCCTCGCGGCCGCCGTTCGCATGGACCAGGGTCGACTGGAAGAGGCGGTGGACCTGATTGCCGCCCAGTTGCGGATCGGAGACATGTTCGCGAACTCCCCGGACTGGCCCGGAATCTACCTGCACCGAGGATGGCAGAGCCAGGCTCTCAATTTGATGGAGCGGCTCTTGAGTCAGCACCGGCTTCCCGCCATGACGCTTCAACGCTTGAGGGCAGCTCTACCCGACTACGCAACTCCGGGTTTCCTGGGCAACTTAGCCGACAGTATGGGAACTTACGCCATCTTGGTTCGAGAAAATGGTCCGGGAATGTTGCGCAGGGGCGTGCCGGTCCTCCCCATGACCTCGAACATCGACGCCTTCCGGTGGAATGTCGGAAACTTCACCGGCCTCTCCGATCGGGATCTTTCCTCTTGCCTCCATCGCGTAATTCGCCTCAAGGAGTTGTCCCTTCTTGATTGGCCAGCAGCCCGCGAGGCTTTGGTCAAACTCGAACCGGCCACGGGCTCTCACTGGCTCCCAGGAGCTGATTACTTGGGCACGATCTCCGAAGGTGAACTGATCTTGCATGGGACCCTGGCTGGCCGGCTTCGATGTGCCCGCGTCGGTTTGGAAATCGAGGAGTTTCGCCTCAAGCACGGCCGGCTTCCAACAACCCTCGACGCGCTCCCTCCTCCCAGCCGACCTGAACTCCGCCTCGACCCCTTCCAAAAATTGCCCCTGATCTTCGAGCCTCTGGCCCAAGGTTCCGGCTTCCGAGTCTTCCTTCATCAAACCTCCAAAAACACTTCCCTCTCCACCAACCATGCCCCCACTTTGGGCTCCCGGCACAACCCAATTGATTTCACGGTAGAACGATGAATCCCCCGCTTCGGCGCCATCCCCCTTCCTCAGCGCTTCCCCCCCCCGGCCATCACCTCCATTTCTGTATTTCCAACGAGCCCGTCCTTCGAAAGAATTCCACCCACACCTTCATGAAGAATGTCGTCCTGCTCGGATCCACAGGTTCCATCGGCACCAGCACGCTCAAGGTCGCCGAAGACCTCCCGGAACGTATCCGGCTCATCGGGCTCGCCGCCGGTTCCAACGCGAACCTCCTGGCCGAACAAGCCCTCCGCCACCAACCCCTCGCCGTGTCCATCTCCGACTCCGGACGCGTTCCCGACCTCGCCTCCCGCGTCGGTTCCCGGTGCCCGGTGTATCATGGCCCCGACGGCCTGATCCAACTCGCCACCCTGCCCGAAGCGGATATCGTGCTCATCGCCATCGTGGGCACGGCCGGGCTTCTCCCCGCCCTGGCGGCCATTCGAGCGGGTAAAGACATCGCCGTTGCCTCCAAGGAAATCCTCGTCCTCGGCGGCGAAATCGTCATGGCCGAAGCACGACGCCACGGTGTGCGCGTGCTCCCCGTGGACAGCGAACATTCCGCCATTTTCCAATGCCTCGATGGCAAGCCGTCCGATTCCGTCCGCCGTCTCCTGCTCACCGCTTCAGGAGGTCCCTTCCGGGAAACCCCGGCTGCCGAGTTCCCTGCGATTACGGTTGAACGCGCGCTCAAGCACCCCTCCTGGGTCATGGGCCGGAAGATCACCATCGATTCCGCCACGCTGTTCAATAAAGGCCTCGAAATGATCGAAGCCCGCTGGCTCTTCGATATCGGGATGGACCGCGTTCATGTCGTGGTCCATCCCCAAAGTGTCATCCATTCCATGGTGGAATTTGTCGACGGCTCCATCCTCGCTCAACTCTCCGCCCCGGATATGTGCCTTCCCATCCAACATGCGCTGTTGCATCCCGAGAGAGCGGCCAGCCAGCGGGTCCAGACCAGCCTCCCCGCGTATCGATCGCTCACGTTCGAGGAACCGGACACGCGCCGCTTTCCCTCGTTGAATTTGGCCCGGCGGGCGGGAGAAACCGGCGGCACTCTTCCCGCCGTGCTCAATGCGGCCAATGAGGTCGCCGTTGAAGCCTTTTGCGCCGGCAAGCTCGATTTCCCGGGCATCTCGCAGTGGGTCGAACGGGCCATGAACGCCCACAAGGTCATCTCCCATCCCACGCTCGATCAACTTCTCGCCGCCGATGCCTGGGCTCGATCCTTCGCAGGCTGACCCCCGTTTCTTTTTGCATGAGCGCCTCATCCACGGCCCCTGAACCGTTCATTCCCGACCAAACTTCGCTGCCAGAGTTCACGGCCCGGGCGCTCCTCACCGGTACGTTCCTCGGCATGATTTTCGGCGCCTCTTCGCTTTACCTCGTGCTCAAGGTGGGATTGACCGTCAGCGCTTCCATCCCGGTTGCGGTCATCTCCATCGCCTGGTTTCGAATGCTCGCCCGATTCGGTTTCCGAGACTCGACCATTCTGGAAAACAACATCATTCAGACCGCCGGCTCAGCCGGGGAATCCATCGCCTTCGGCTTGGGTGTCACCATGCCGGCCATCCTCATCCTCGGCTTCGACCTCGAACTTTCCCGCGTCGCCCTCGTCGCCGTGCTCGGAGGTCTTCTCGGCATCTTGATGATGGTCCCCCTCCGCCGCGCCCTCATCGTCCGCGAACACGGAACTCTTCGCTTCCCGGAAGGCACCGCTTGCGCCCATGTCCTTAAGGCCGGCGCCTCCGCCGAATCCCGCGCCTCCGCTTCGGCTTCCGCCCGCGCCGAATGGGAACGGAGCGCCAAGGCCGGCGCTGGAAACAACCTCGCCGCCGCCACGATTTTCACGGGATTCGGCATTGGACTGCTCTACAAGACGGCCATGGTCGCGTTCAAAGGCTGGCGCGATGTCCCCGAAAAAGTCTTCTCGAAGGTTCTTCCGTCCGGATCCGTGGGATGCGAAATCTCACCCGAACTGCTCGGGGTCGGATACATCATCGGACCCCGCATCGCCGCCGTGACTGTCGCCGGCGGGATCCTTTCGCATCTGGTCCTGATACCGATGATCAAGTTCTTCGGTTCCCTGGGCTCGAGCGCGCTCGAACCCGGCTCCTCCCCCATCTCGCAAATGAGCCCTGGCGATATTCGCGGCGCGTACGTCCTCTACATCGGGGCTGGCGCGGTGGCCGCGGGCGGACTCATCAGCCTCTTCCGCTCCATCCCGACGATTTGGCACGGCATCCAGGGTGGGCTTCAGGATCTCGGCTGGAAAAGCACGGGCACCCCCCGCATCACCCGCACCAACCAGGATATTTCCATGAAGGTCGTCGTGGGCGGACTCGTCGTCCTCCTGGCCGCCATCTGGATGGCGCCCCCCTTGCAAGTGAACCTGGTCGGAGCTCTGCTGATCGTGATCTTCGGATTCATCTTCGTCACGGTTTCATCGAGGCTCACCGGGGAAATTGGCAGCTCGTCCAATCCTATCTCCGGCATGACCGTCGCCACGTTGCTCTTCACCTGCCTCATCTTCTTCCTGTTGGATTGGAGGGAAAGCCGGTACTACCTGACCGCGCTCTCCATCGGCGGCATCGTATGCATCGCTTCCTCCAATGGCGGAACCACCGCCCAGGATCTCAAAACCGGTTTCCTAGTGGGCGGGACGCCCCGGCTGCAGCAAGCCGCCATCCTCGTGGGCGCTCTCGCCTCTGCGCTCGTCCTCGGCCCCATTCTCTTGACCTTGAATGAAACGGCCACCGTTTATGTCCCTATCGCTCAAATCAAACCGGGGCTGACCACCGACGCTTCGAAACTCACCCGCACCGAGAAGAAGCGCGATCCTGACAAATCCGAGGTCGGTGAGCCGCTCAAAGTCTGGCACAACACGGATGCCGCCATCGCTCCCGCGGGCAAGTATCTCGTCGCGCCCGATGGCAAGGCGCTCTGGCTGGTGGATCCCGGGATCAACGGATCGCACAGCAAACGCGAGGATGGAACCGAGGTGCGAAAATTCGACGCTCCCAAAGCCTTGCTCATGTCCTACATCATCAAAGGCATTCTCGATCAGAAACTGCCTTGGGCCCTGGTGCTCCTCGGAGTGCTCATTGCCGTCGTCCTCGAACTCTGCGGTGTCCCTTCACTGGCCTTTGCCGTCGGCGTTTATCTGCCGATCTCGTCCTCCATGCCCCTCTTCATGGGAGGGGTGATCCGAGCGTGGATCGATCGTCGGCAACGGCGAGAATTGGAACAACACAAGACCACCGAGGAGGAGCTGGCTGCCGAAAGTGACAAAAGCTCGGGAGTCATGCTGGCCTCAGGTTACATCGCGGGCGGGGCCATCGCCGGCATCGTCATCGCATTTAGCGAGGGCATTTTCACTGACTTCAGCGCCAGAGTTACTCGGTGGTCTTCCTCCCACAATCCCTTCTTCTCGGCTGAGAATTGGAATGAGGGCCGGGCCGACGCCCTTTCTCTGCTCCCGTTCCTCGCGTTGATCCTCTGCCTATTGTGGGTCGGCCAACGCGGCGTTTCCCGCCGTCCGACTCGGATCTGATCCGGTCCCTCCGGTCAGCCGGTCTGCATCCGTGCCCAACCCACCCGGCGCCGGCACCAGTTTGCATGATCCTCCCAACTCACTTGATACTGAAGTTAGTCGCCACTCCGCACCTCGGCCCGGCGGAGTTTACTTGTTTACAATGGCAATTGCCTTCAAGAAACTTCGCAAGGTCCAGGCGATAAAGCCTTTCCGAATCACTCACCAGATCCATCAAGGATAGGCCTCGTTCTTCGTCGTGTTTTTCTCAATGACCACGGAATGGGCGATGCCCACGGCGACGGAATCCCGCCTTCAATCCCAAAGGGATTCCTGGCTGGACGAGTTTGAGTTGCGTTTCGTCGCTCATTTCAAGCTTTGGTTCTGTCACCGGGTTGTGGTTCAATATCCACGCGATACCATGAGTACCTTCCTGGCCCATGCCTTTCCCTTAAGGCTGGACTCGTGTCGGGCGGTCTCGCTGGGCCTTCCGTGGCTTGTGGCCGGCTTTCTCCTCGGGTTCGCTGATGCTTCCGCACAGGCGGCCCTGGCCAGGACTTCCAAGGCCGCTCCAGGCGCGTTCATCCAAAACTATTGTCTGGATTGTCACGATGCAGACGCGAAGAAAGGGGGACTCAATCTCGAATCGTGGATCCATCAACCGATTTCCGAATACACGACCGCTTGGGAGAAAGTCGTTCGCAAACTGAACACCCGGCAAATGCCGCCTCCAGGCAAAGGCCGCCCCTCGGAAGCAGAATACCGGAAGGCCCTGACCTCGATCGAGTCTAAGCTCGACCGGCACGCCGCGCTCCACCCGGAACCCGGCCGCACGGAAACATTCCGCCGGCTCACTCGCACCGAATATCAACACGCCATCCAAGACCTGCTCGCCCTGGAAATCGACGCGTCATCCCTGCTGCCCAAGGAGGATTCCAGCCGCGGATTCGACAATGTCACGGTCGCCAACCTTTCTCCCACCTTGCTCAACCGTTACTTTGCCGCCGCCGAGAAGATAAGCCGTCTCGCCGTCGGAGCCCCATCGCCCTCGATCGAAGCCGAAATCTATCGCATCCGCCCTGATCTTACCCAGGAAGGCCATGTCGAGGGCATGCCCTGGGGCACGCGCGGAGGGGTTCGACTTTCCCATCACGCGCCGCAATCGGGCACCTACGAAATCCAAGTCCGCCTCGCGCGTGATCGCAACGAGGAGGTCGAGGGGCTTTATGAGCCCCACCAACTGCTGTTGCTCCTCGACAAAAAAACGATCGGCCAGGCCACCGTTTCGCCACCGCCCGGACGCCGAGATTTCTCCAAGGTCGATGCCCACCTCCATTTCAAGGTCAACTTGCCCGCCGGAGCACAACAGATCGGAGTCACGTTCCTCCAAAACACGCCCCAGCTCGCCCAAACCCGGCGCCAGCCTTGGGAGGCGCGATTCAACATGCATCGCCACCCGCGCCTCACCCCAGCCATCTACGAGATCACCATCCAAGGCCCCTTCCATCCCTCGCCCCCCTCCATGACCCCCAGCCGCCGGATCCTCTTCGGCGACCTCAACCGGGCTACGAATCCAGGCACGAACGAAGCCGCTCGCATCCTCTCCCAACTCATGCTCCGAGCCTACCGGCGCCCGCCCGATGCTGTGGACCTCTCCCGCTCGCTCGCCCATTTCGAGTCCGGACGAGCTTTGGGTGGATTCGAGTCCGGTATCGAACACGCTCTCGCCTCGATTCTCGCCAACCCCAACTTTCTGTTCCGCGTCGAGCGCGATCCAACGGACCTCCCCTCCGGCCAGCCCTACCGCATCACTTCCCTCGAACTCGCCAGCCGGTTGTCCTTTTTTCTTTGGAGCAGCCTACCGGACGATACGCTGCTCGAACTCGCCCGAAACAATCAACTTCAACAACCTGCCATCCTGCGCCAGCAGGTGCGGCGCATGCTCGCCGATGCGAAAGTTTCCCGGCTTTCCGCAAACTTCGCCGGCCAATGGCTCCAACTTCCCAACCTCGATTCAGTGTCGCCCGATCAACGCCTCTTTCCCGATTTCGACGACAATCTTCGCCAGGCGTTGAAAACGGAAACCCGGCTCTTTTTCGAATCGGTGCTTCGAGAGAACCGCGGCGCCATCGACCTTCTCACCGCCGATTACACCTACCTCAACGAGCGCCTCGCTCGCCACTACGGCATCGCTCACGTCCAAGGCAGCCATTTCCGCCGGGTTCAACTCGGACCCGACCGCCAGCGAGGCGGTCTGCTCCGCCACGGCAGCGTCCTGACCGTCACCTCCTACGCCACTCGCACCTCCCCCGTCCTGCGAGGACAGTGGGTGCTCGAAAACATTCTGGGAACCCCCGCGCCGCCACCGCCGGAGAACGTTCCTTCCCTGGACGAAAAGACTACCCTCGAGAGCCTCCCCATGCGCGAACGCCTCGCTCAACACCGCGCCAATCCCGCTTGCTCCGGCTGCCACAACCTCATGGACCCACCGGGATTTGCCCTCGGCCAATTCGATGCCGTCGGCCGATGGCGCACCACCGAGGACGGCCAGCCCATCGACGTGAGCGGCGGGCTCCCCGATGGCAGTGTCATTGCAGGAGTCGCCGGACTCGAACAGCGGTTGCAAATGCGTCCGGACATCTTTGCCGCCACCCTCACCGAAAAACTCCTGACGTTTGCGCTCGGACGTGGTGTGGAACCTTCCGACAGCCCGGCCGTGAGGAAAATTGTGCGCGAGGCGGCCAAGTCCGGCTACCGCGTTTCAGACTTGATTCTCGGCGTTGTTCAGAGCACACCGTTTAACATGAGGTCCAAACCATGATCTTGACCCGCAAACACCTTCCTCGCCGTGCTTTCCTGCGCGGCATGGGCGCGACACTGGCCCTTCCCCTCCTCGACGCCATGGTTCCCGCCGCCACCGCACTCTCTAAGACCGCCGCCCAACCCGTGCGCCGCCTGGGGTTCGTCTATATGCCCATGGGCTGTGATCTCACACGCTGGACTCCTCGGAGCGAGCATTCTCTCGATCAGCTCTCCCCCATTCTCTCCCCGCTCGAACCGATCCGGAACCACGTCAACGTATTCTCCGGATTCGAACTCAAGAACGCCTATCCTGGCACGCACGCCACCTCCAATTCCGCCTTCCTCAGCGCCGCCCGCGCCAAACTCACGGAGAGTTCCGATTACTATCTCGGCACCACGGTGGATCAAATCGCCGCCCGCCAGATCGGGAAAACGACGCAACTGCCGTCGCTCGAAATCGCCATGGACCTCCTCCAAACCACCGGCCAATGCGACAACGGCTACGCCTGCGTCTATCAAAACAACCTTTCCTGGTCCTCTCCCACCACACCCCTCCCCGCCGAAGCCCACCCGCGCCTGGTCTTTGAAACATTGTTCGGCGGCGGCGGATCCAAGGCCGAACGACGCGCCGCTCTCCGGCGCAAAGCCAGTCTGCTCGATGGATTCCGACAGGACCTCGCCCGCCTCAATCGCGAACTCGGGCCCGCCGACCGAGCACGCGTCGAGAATTACCTCGATACGATCCGCGAAGTTGAAAGACGCATCCAACTCGCCGAAACCGCCTCCCAGGAAGGGGCGCTGCCGGACATGGACCGGCCCGCCGGGGTCCCACCTTCCTATGCCGAACACGCACGAGTCATGTTCGAGCTGCAGCGCATCGCCCTCCTTGGAGACATCACGCGCGTCATCACGTTCCAACTCGCTCGCGAAACCAGCAATCGCACCTACCCCGAAGTGGGCGTGCCCGACGCTCATCACCCGCTCACCCACCATGGCAACGATCCGGACAAGATCGCTCGCATGGCCAAGATCAATCAGTTCCACGTTTCGCTCTTCGCCGAATTCGTTCTGAAATTGAAGGACACCCCCGAAGGCGGCGGTTCAATGCTCGACCATTCTCTTTATCTCTACGGAAGCGGCATGGGAAATCCCAACGTCCATGACCACACCCATCTGCCCGTCATCCTGGCGGGCGGAGCCACCGCGGGAGTTCGTGGCGGACGCCACATTCGTTTTGAAAAAACCACCCCTCTGGCTAATCTGCACCTCACCCTCCTCGATCAAGCCGGCGTCAGACTCGACCAGTTTGCGGACAGCAGCGGCAAGATCGACGAGCTCGGCGGATCGGTTTCCCTCTGACCTGCATGCGCGCACGCGCTTCCGTTTTCGGCCTCTTCGCGGTGCTCTGGTCCGCGTACGCCGGAAATCCAACCCCGTCGCCATCCGATTCCACGGTGGCCGACGCAGCCGAGCGACAGGACTTCTCCGAAGTCAAACGTCAACTGGTTCGACGAGCCGATCCGAACGCGGCTCAAGCAGACGGCGCATCCGCCCTGCACTGGGCTGCCTTTCACGGCCACCCCGACTCGACGCGTTGGCTGCTCCGCGCCGGAGCCAAGCCCGATGCCACGAATCGATTCGGCATCACCCCCCTGGCGCTGGCCTGCGCCTCACCCCACGGTCACGTCGCGCGCCTGCTGGTCAACGCCGGGGCGGATCCCGCGCAAACCTCCCCAGGAGGAGAACGGCCGCTCGCCATCGCGGCCCGCTCCGGCAATCTCGAAGCCGTCCAAATCCTCTTGTCGAAGGGATCAGACCCCAACGCCACCGACTCGAAAGGACAGGCCGCCCTCCATTGGGCCGCTTCCGAAGGACACGCGAGCATCATCGAAGCCCTGGTCCGAAACGGGGCCCATCTGAAAATCACGCTCGACTCGGGGTTCGGCCCCATCCATTTGGCGGCACGCGATGGCCGTTCGGAAGCCGTCGCCGCTCTGCTCCGTCTTGGAGCCGATGTGCAAGCGACGATTGAGCCACGGAAGCAAGTGTCCAAGGGACCCCGCCGAGGCATGAGCCCACTCCTGCTAGCGGTGGAAAGCGGGCACTTCGAACTCGCATTGCAGTTGGTGGAAGCCGGAGCTGATCCCAACGATCAACGTTCGGGATTCTCACCGCTGCACGCTCTGACGTGGGTGCGCAAACCCAACCGCGGCGATGGCGAGGACGGCGATCCGCCTCCACTCGGTTCGGGTCAGGTGGGCAGTTTGAAGTTCATCCGGGAAATCGTCCGCAGAGGTGCCAACCCGAACCTCCAACTCAGCTCGGGCCGGGGCGGAAAGGCTGTGCTGCATCGAAAAGGTGCCACCCCATTCCTGCTCGCCTGCGCCACCGCCGATCTGCCCATGGCCAAGCTCCTCGTGGAGTTGGGTGCCAACCCCGGGATTCCTAACGCGGATGGGAGCACACCCCTTATGGCCGCCGCCGGCCTAGGCACCATGGCGCCGACCGAGGAAGCGGGCACCGGACCCGAAGTTCTTGAGATGCTCAAGTATCTGCTCGCGCTCGGGGCCGATGTGAACGCGCAAGACCGGAACGGTGATACCGCAATGCATGGAGCGGCTTACAAGAATTTGCCGCTCGCCGTCCGTTTGCTCGCCGATCACGGCGCCAAAGCAACCTCCTGGCACCAAACCAACCGGCACGGCTGGACCCCGGTCAAAATTGCCGAAGGTTACCGGGTGGGAAATTACAAACCCTCTCCGGATACCGTCCAAGCGCTGCATCAACTTTTGATCGCCGCCGGACACCCCCCCCCGCCGCCCGGACCGCCGGCAGGCATGAAGCTGGGGGAAGACTACGCGCCTCCACCCCCACCCCCTCGTGCTTCCCGTCAGGACCAAGTCTCGAAGGACGCGAAGCCTTGACGCAGCACACCACCCGCAGGCAATCTGCAGAGTAGAATCAACACCGTCTCAACGTATGAACGAATCCGCATCCACACCCACACATGCTGTCAGTGCAACCCCTGCCGCTTCATCCAATCGGCGCGACTTCCTGAGAGCTTCGACCCTCACTTTTGGAAGCGTGCTTGCCGCAGATCTACACCTCGGCGGCGGCGTGCATGCCGCCGGCAGCGACACGCTCAAAGTCGGATTGATCGGTTGCGGAGGACGTGGCACGGGCGCCGCCAGCCAGGCTCTGGCGGCGGACAAGAACGTGGTCTTGCACGCCATGGCGGACACGTTTGAGGATCAAATGCAGAACAGCCTCGCCGCCCTTCGCCGGGAAGCGCCGGACAAAATCAAAGTGGACCCGGAGCGATGTTTCACCGGGTTGGACGGCTACCAGCGAGTGCTGGAGAGCGGGATCGACGTGGTGTTGCTGGCCACGCCGCCGGGTTTTCGTCCGGTTCATTTCAAGGCCGCGATTGAGGCCAACAAGCACGTCTTTTGTGAGAAACCGATGGCAACTGATTCACCCGGCGTCCGCATGGTGATGGAGGCGGCGCAAGTGGCCAAAAAGAAGAAACTGGCGGTCGTCGCCGGATTCTGCTGGCGCTACGATTTTGCGCGCCGGGAGTTTTACAAGCGCGTGCTGGGAGGGGATCTCGGCGAGATTCGAGCGCTCTACAGCACTTATTATACGGGACCGGTGAAGCCCATGCCGCCTGCGGATCGAAGGCGTCCCGGCATGACCGATATCGAGTGGCAGATCCGCAACTGGTACAATTTCGTCTGGCTCTGCGGGGATGGGCTCGTGGAGCAAGCGGTGCATAGCATCGACAAGATTGCCTGGGCGATGGGCGATGTGCCGCCCCTCAAAGCCGTGGCGGTCGGGGGCCGACAGATACCCGCGCATGGGGGCAACATTTACGACCACTTCCACATCAATTACGAATACGCCAAAGGAGTGCGCGCGTTCCTCGGCTGCCGGCAGCAAACGGGGTGCTACAATCAGAACGCCGATTATGTGCTGGGCACCCAGGGCACCGGCACCATTGGGGTGCGTTCCACTCCTGAAATTCAGGGCCCCAAAGCGTGGCGCTACCAAGGCGAAAACAACAACATGTATCAAACCGAGCACGATGAACTCTTCGCCTCGATTCGTTCGGGAAATCCCATCAACGATGGGGACCGCATGTGCACCAGCACCCTGCTGTCCATCATGGGTCGCATGGCCGCCTACACCGGCCTCGAAGTCACGTGGGAACAGGCCCTCCAATCGAACGATCATTTGGTGCCGGATCCCATCGATTGGAACATGAAGTTCACCCCTCCGCCTCTCGCGCTGCCCGGCATCACCAAATTCGCTTGATGGCTCCTTCCGGCGGGCCCACCGCTGACTCGGAATGCCCAGTCCAAGGTGCGGGGGCCTGAACAGATCACTAGACGTAAAGCGCGGACTTGAGGTCACGCACGAGCACGCTCATGTAGGGGTAACGCCGTTCCGGATCCGCTTCGATGCATTTCAAAATGGCCTTCTCCACTCCAGCCGGAATGGCCGGATTGAGCTCGCGCGGGGGAACGAATCCATTCTGGCGATCCGCGATTTGCTTGAGCAGGACCTCTTTTGGCGTTTCACCGGGAAAGGGCTTGTGAAAGGTCAGCACCTCGTACGCCGTCACCCCGAAGGAAAAAATGTCCGTCCGCCGGTCAATCGGACGCCGCATCAGTTGCTCGGGCGCCATGTAAGCAGGAGTGCCGGGGTTCCCCGTCAATTTCTTGGGTTTGTCCGGAATCGGCTGAGCCAGGTCGAAGTCAATCAGGCGGGAACCTCCATTGGCCGTCACCATGATATTCTCAGGCTTGAAATCGAGGTGCATGTATCCTGAGTCATGCACGTGCTCCAGAGCCGAGGCGGCATCAAGGATGATGTTTCCGACGAACTCCGCAAGATTCTCGTCATTGCGCGCCATGCATTGCTTCAAATTGGCGCCTTCAACGTACTCCGTGGCTTGATAGAGAATACCGTTGATTTTGCCATGTCCCAAATAGCGAATCACCGAATCGTGCGGCGACATGGTCGAAAGCACTTCCGAACCCCTGAGAAAACGCTTCTTGCTCAGAAAATCGAAACCCGATGTCTCCTGCATCAATCGCAGAGCGAGGTGCTCGTTCCTCGCGTTCGTCGCCAGCCAAATCTCCGCCATGCCCCCCGAATTGATCAACTCATGGAGCTGGAAAGGGCCGAATGGCCCCTGCGTGACCGCTGTCTGTCTGCTCAATCCAAACATGTTTCCCCAAATGAACCGCACCCGGCGCGGCGAATCGTCTATCATGGCAGCGGTTCCCGTGCCAAAGGTTTTTGCAACGCAGAACCTTGCATGAATCCAGACCCGCGTCCCGCCCCCCCAGCCGCTCCAGCCAATTTTTGGTGGATTTTTCCCGTTTTGTCAGGGGTCCATCGGCTTGGAACCACCCCACTTGTCAGTCTCCTGCCCCACAGGAAACTCTCAGAGAACGCGGTTTCGCGTGGAGACCACGCATGAAACGCACCGGTTTGGCGCTTCTCGGATACTTCACCGCAGTGTTCCTCGGAGCGGCGATCCTCGCCCCCTGGCTCCATGCCTTGGTCCAATTCCTGGCTGAGCATCACCCAGCCTGGCAAGGTCTCGCTTCGGCGCCGTTCCATCGCTACGTCAATCGCTGCCTGTTATTGATCGCCATCGCAGGACTCTGGCCGCTGGGCCGTTTTTTAAATCTTCGCGGGATCACCGGCTTGGGATGGACCCCCCAACCGGCTCCCGGACGCGAACTCGCCCACGGATTTCTCGTCGGTTGGATCTCCCTGGGGATTCTCGCCTGGCTTGCCGGTGCGCACGAACTCCAGACCTCTCTGACCTTGCCTTCAACCCTGAAATCAGTCGGAAAAGCCGCCCTTTCTGCCGTGGCAGTTGCCCTCATCGAAGAATCCCTTTTCAGGGGCATGCTGCTGGGGGGAACACGACCAGCTTGGGGTCCAAAAGCCGCACTCTGGTTCAGCAGTTCCGTCTATGCCATCACCCATTTTTTCCGCCGAGTTCAGCATGAGGGAGATATCAAATGGGATTCGGGATTCTCCGTGCTCGCGCAAATGACCGCCGGCTTCGTCGATCTGCCTTCCTTGTTTCCCGCATTCCTCAACCTGCTCGTGGCAGGCCTCATCCTGGGTCGATGGCACCTCAAGTCTGGATCCCTTTGGGGACCCGCAGCGCTCCACGCCGGCTGGGTCTTCTGGCTAAAAATGTACGGTTTCCTTACCGATCCAGTCTCGAGCGCCTCCCCACGCGTCTGGGGTAGCGAACGCCTCATTGACGGCTGGATTGCCTTGCCCGTGTTGCTCGTGGTTTATATCTTCATAGCGCGAAGGAGCACCTCCCATGAGCCACTCACCAAGCGAAGCGCCGTCCATTGATCCAGGTTTACTGCAGAAACTGGCCTCCAACTCACATCTCTGGCTCAAGACTGCACTGGACTTGGTCTTCCCGCCTTGGTGCCAAATCTGCCGACTGAAACGCGCCTCGTGCGAATCCGGGTTTGTCTGTGCCGCGTGCCAAAATGGCTTGCAATGGCTCCAACCGCCCTTCTGTGAGAAATGCGCGCTCCCCTACGCAGGGAGTATGGATTCGAACTTCCGCTGCGCCAACTGCGAGGACATGGATTTGGCCTTCAGTCATGCTCGTTCCTGTCTCATCGTGACACCCACCTTTTCCCAGATCATTCATCGGTACAAATACAACGGCCATAAATACTTCGAGCCCTTTTTGACCTCCCTCTTCGTCGCCAGAGCGGCCCCCTCACTTCAATCAGGTAGCTGGACCTGGATCGTGCCGGTTCCACTGCACCCTGTCCGGCGTCGCGAAAGAGAATTCAACCAGGCCGAGTGTTTGTCCCGAGAACTAAGCTCCGCCACCGGAATTCCACTGAACGTTCGCTGCCTCAGCCGTGTCCAAAATACGTCAACCCAAACCGCTTTGGGACGCGAAGACCGCCGTCGAAACGTCAACAAAGCATTTACAGTCAATAACTTAGAAATGGTTAGAGCCGCGCGAATCGTGGTGGTGGATGATGTGTTGACCACGGGGGCGACCACCGATGCCTGTGCAAGGTCACTCCTCAAGGCCGGGGCGGAGGAAGTGGCGGTTTGGACCCTCGCTCGAGGCTTGGTGGGCCAGGCCGCCCTCAACTTAGGACGGCTCGAATCGCGAATCGACAGCCTGGGGATTTGAAGACTAGAGTGACCACCGCACATGGGAACCAGCACCTTTACGAAGCGCACGCTCGGACTTGAAACGGTGGAACCTGCCGTCACCCCGCCCGAACTGAAAGGCGAAACAAGCTTTGTAAAGAAGGGGAAAATCGGGGCGGGCAAATCGCGGAAACGGGAGATCCCGGAAGGTCTTTGGACCAAATGCCCCAAGTGCTCCCATTTGCTCCATGACAAGGAACTCGACGCCAACCTCAAAGTCTGCAATCGCTGCGAACACCACTTCCCGATTTCGGCGCGAGAACGCATTCATGCCCTGGTCGAACTCTGTTCGTTCGAGGAAATGGACTCGGAACTGACCAGTGTGGATATCCTGAAATTCACCGGTGCCGCTTCCTACGCGGACAAACTGCGGAGTTACATGAAATCGACCGGGCTCAAGGATGCCGTGCTGACGGGCTTGGCTCAAATCGGCTCCCATCGGACAGGGCTCGGCGTGATGGATTTCGGATTTCTGGGAGGATCCATGGGTTCCGTGGTTGGAGAAAAAATCACCCGTTTGGTGGAAACCTGCACGGACCGGCATCTGCCCGTCATCCTGATCGCCACCAGCGGCGGCGCGCGCATGTACGAAGGCATGTTCAGCCTGATGCAAATGGCCAAAACCTGCGGAGCCTTGGCCTACCACGCCAAACAAAACCTCCCTTTCATCAGCGTGCTCACCCACCCCACCACCGCCGGTGTCATGGCCAGTTTTGCCAGCGTCGGAGATCTGATCCTCGCCGAACCCGGCGCCATGATCGGTTTCGCAGGGCCGCGCGTCATCAAAGATACCACCCAAGCGGAGTTGCCTCCCGGCTTCCAAACCGCCGAATTCCTGCGCGACCACGGGCTGATCGACGCGATCATCCATCGCAAGGAACTCAAGGAACGCCTGGCAAACTGCCTGGATTATTTGACCGAAGGCCGGCGCCGCGCGCAGGCCATGGCACACTGACGCAGCCTTGATCCGCATTCCGATTCGCTGCCACGGAGCGCCCTGCTCTCTCCGTGTCAGATCAACCGGCTGCGCAGTTCCCCGGCAGAAACCCTCGTCAGCAACACCTCGCCATCCTCGACATCCCCCGCCCGGCGCACGATCACACCATCCCTCTCCCGGCGGGTGATCGAATAACCGCGCTCCAAGACAGCGTCAGGTGAGAGGGCCCGCAATCGCGACCGAGCCGATTCCCAGCCGGAGCTTTTCTGATTCAGCCCGTGCCGCGCGGCACTCTCCAACCGGGTGCGCCACTGCTGGACACCCATCCTCGCCGCGTCCAAACGCGGCCTCAAGAGCCGCAAGGCCACCCGCGCCCCCAACGCCCGGGCCTCCTGCTTCTTCAACGCCAGCGCCGCAACCCAAGACTTCTGCCAACGATCCACCACCTCGTCCACCCGCTGCACACGATCCTCCCACTGGCGCCGCGGATGCGCCCGTGCCAATCGACCCCGCGCTCCGTCCAAGCCATCGCAGGCCGCATCGAACCCGCGCCGCGCAGATCTGAAAAGTGACTGTCCCACTTCCTCCACGAAGTCGCGAGCCTGCATCGCACCTTCACTCAAGATCTCCGCCGCCGCGCTTGGAGTCGCCGCGCGCAAATCCGCGGCGAAGTCCGCAATGGTAAAATCAATCTCGTGGCCCACCGCGGAAATGACCGGAATGACGGAAGCTCGGATGGCCCGCGCCACCGATTCTTCGTTGAAACACCACAAATCTTCCAGGCTGCCGCCACCACGCGTCATCAGAATGACGTCGAGCTTCTGGCCCGGGGGCTGAACACGGCTCCACTGGTTGAGCGCTTCAAGGGCGGCGCAAATCTCCCGCGCCGCGTCCAAGCCTTGCACCCGGCAGGGTGCCAGCAAAAGCCGCAAACCCGGGTCGCGCCTCGCCAGCACATGGCACACGTCGCGCAGCGCCGCACCCGTGGGAGAAGTCACCACCCCGGCACGCTGGGGATGCCTGGGGATGGGCCTCTTTTTTCCAGGGTCGAACAACCCCTCCTCGCGCAGCTTCTGCTTCAAGCGCTCGAACGCCAGTTGCAACGCCCCCTGCCCCTCCAAGGCCACTTGACGAACAACCAGTTGATACTGGCCCCGCGGCTCATAGACGCTCATCTCCCCCGTCGCCACCACACTCAACCCATCCGCCAGCAACCGGCGAGACTCGGCCCCAGCCGACTTGAACATCACACAGGAAAGCTGCGCGCCCTCGTCCTTCAACCCAAAATACGCGTGCCCGGAACTCTGGATGCGCAAGTTGGAAATCTCACCCCGGACCGAGACGGATCGAAATTGAGTTTCGATCAAACCCTTGAGGCGCGACGTCAATTCACTCACGGACCAGGTCCGATTGGAGGACTCCGCCCGTGACGAAGATCCTCGTTCAGGGGGCGGAGCATCGAAGTCCCAACCGGTCTGTTGAAGTCCCGCCATACTCGGAATCGAAGGTTGCCGGACTAAAACCTAGGCGGTGCCCTCTTCCAAAGGAATCGAGAACCGCTCGATGGATCGGGATCGCCCCGATTCAGGATCGACTTCGAGGATGACCCCCTGCATCCGCACGTCTCCCCTTGCCACGCCGAAGCGTTGCGGCATGCGCGTGCGAAAACGGCGGATGACCGGCTCGATTTCTCGTCCAATGACACTCTCATGAGGCCCGGTAAACCCCGCGTCACATAGAAACGCCGTCCCGCCTGGAAACACCCGTTCGTCCGCCGTCTGCACATGCGTGTGCGTGCCCAGGACCGCGCTGACCTTCCCGTCCATAAACCGTCCCAAAGCCACTTTCTCCGAAGTGGCCTCCGCGTGAAAATCCACGATCACCACCCGCGTGTCGGCCCGCAGACGGCGCCATTCTTCCTCCACAGCTTCAAATGGATCCCGCAAATCAGGCATGAACGTCAGTCCCTGCACATTCACCACGCCAATCGCACTGCCATCCTCCATGCGATGGATGAAGCTGCCGTTCCCCGGGGTGCCCGCGGGATAATTACAAGGACGCAAGAGCCGCGATTCTTGCTGGATGAAATGGGCCGTCTCTTTCTGATCCCAGACATGATCGCCCGTGGTGATGACATCCACGCCTCCTGAAAAAATCTCGGCCGCTGTTTCCTGTGTGATTCCCGAACCGCCCGCCGCGTTTTCCCCATTGGCGACCACACACACAATCCCGTGCGCTTGTCGCAGCCGCGGCAAGAGCCGCTGCACCGCCCGGCGCCCCGGTTCCCCCACAATGTCCCCAACAAATGCAATCTTCACTGGCTTGAACCCTACTGACCCCTCGCGCACCACGCCATTTCTTTCGAAAAAAAGAATCCTCAACCGCCATCCCTCGCGGTGCCCCGTGCCTCCAGAGGTTGTCTTGGTAACGCAGACAGCCCTGTCTGCTGATCGGGTCGGGTGCCGGGGATTGCGCCCCGGCACCCTCCCACACCACCGGACGTGCGGTTTTCCGCATCCGGCGGTTGAACGCAGCGGCCCTTCACACGGTGGCCGCAAGGTCGGATGGCATCCAAAACCCGTGACGTCGCAACGCCGCGTTGCTTAACGCCGTCTGCA